>Ga0137394_10001124_pt1 | contig 19315 bp, 20 predicted proteins | sample czobulk116metaG_FD_108278 | JGI IMG/M metagenome (GOLD analysis project Ga0137394, IMG submission 108278) | Vadose zone soil microbial communities from Angelo Coast Range Reserve, California, USA - czobulk1.16 metaG | ecosystem: Environmental > Terrestrial > Soil > Vadose zone | place: USA...
AATGTCAGGAAGATTCCGGAGAATCGAGGTACCAGGACAAACGTAGGGATCATCCTCGACGCTAGCTTGCTGGCTCACCGGCCGCTGTGGAGCCGCCGAACCGCGTCCGTCAGTTGCTGCACTTCCAGACGGCCTTCGACGTATTCATTCGCAAGTGCCAGGACTTCTTTGCTGGGAGCTAGTCTTCCAGGCGCAGCGTCGCCAGTGCCTCGCGCACACGCTTTTCACGTTGCGCGCGCCGTGCGGCATCGGAAGCTTTGGGAGACGTCGTGGTCGTGCTCATCAATCTCCTCCCTGAATACATCTATTTTACCCCACCCAGCCCTCCAGCCAACCTGCAAACGAATGGTCAATCGCCTCCCTGCTACACTGTTTCCCACATGGCACGCCAACGCCTCGGCCAACACTTCCTCGCCGATCTCCACTGGCGCGAAGAGATTGCTCGCGCCATTCGCGTTTCGCCGCATTCCACCGTGCCGCTCCCGCAGGACGATCAACATTGCTGGATCGAAATTGGTTCTGGACACGGTGAGATGACCCAGCACCTTCTTTCTACTGGCGCTCCCGTCCACGCCATCGAAATCGACCCGAAGTTCCATCCCGGCCTCCGCCACCTCACAAAACAATTCCGGCATCTCAACGTCGTCCCCGGCGACATTCTTGAAGCCGACGTTGCCGCCATCGCTTCCGGTCGCCGCGTCCGCATCTACGGCAATCTTCCCTACTACATTACCTCGCCGATCCTTCATCACCTGTTCACGTTTGCCGACTTCATCGACGAAATACACATCGTCATTCAGACCGAAGTCGCGGGTCGTCTCGCGGCCCAGCCAGGCACGCGCGATTACGGCTATCTTTCCGTAATCACCCAGTTTTATACGCGTCCCGAATTCGTCTTCGAGATTCCCCGGGACGCATTCGAGCCGCCGCCGGAAGTGGCATCCGCGCTGGTCACGCTTCGCCTGCCCGGCGAACGCGCAAAGCTCTCCCTCGGCGATGCATCTCGTCTCCTGGATTTTGTGAAATTATGTTTCTCGCAGAAGCGCAAAACCCTGGTCAATAATTTGCGGTCTCTCGCCAAACCGGATCGTGTACGCGAGGCTTTGGCCTCACTGAATCTGCGCCCCGACGCCCGCGCCGAACAGCTCCCCGTTGCCCAACTCGCCGCTCTCCAGGCTCAGCTGGCTGGTTCGTGATGACCGTTCGATCGCTCTTCCTATTTAGAATGGAACTTCGCTATCTGGGCTTCTCGCTTTTAGGAGACGCTCTCGGCTTCTTTTTTCACCGCCGCCACCAGCCGGTCCGGATAATCGCTCATAATTCCGTCCACCCCCGCAGCGGCGAGCATGCGCATGTGCGCGGGATGATTCACCGTCCAGCACACCACTTGCAGATCTTTCCTCCGCACTTCGGCAATCAGCGCCGGCGTCACCAGATCTCCGCGTATCACCAATTGCCGCGCGCCGATGGCGACGGCCTTCTCCAGCGGATTCTCGATCTGCCCGTCGTACAGGAGCCCGGTCATCAGCGTTGGCTCGATTTTCCGCACGCTCAGCACGACCGCCGGGTCAAAAGAAATCACCACCGTCCGCTGTATCTCTCCCGATTCGCGCAGCGCTCCCACCAGCGCGTGCTCCCCGCCCCACGATCCGCCCGGCTTTATCTCCAGGTAGAACACCACATCATTTTTTTTGGAGAACTCCAGAATTTCTTCCAGCGTGGGGATGCGTTCTCCCGCAAACTCGCTCCCGAACCATGACCCGGCATCCAGCCGCCGCAATTCCGCCAGTTTCATGTCGTGCACGGCGCCCTGTCCGTTTGTGGTTCGATTCACCGTCGCATCGTGAATAGCCACGAAATGCGCATCGCGCGAAAGCTGCAAGTCCGTTTCAATGAATGGCGCTCCCAGCGCAACACCTTTCTTGAACGCCGCAAGCGTATTTTCCGGCGCGTTCCCCGATGCCCCGCGATGTGCAATAACCAGCATTACGCTACTCTCTCCGTGTTCATCAGCATTCGTGCAACAAGACTGATCTCACAAAATCTCTCTCTTCGAGATAATTCCATATTCCTTGCTATCTGTATGGAAATTATGCTAACACCTCCCCTCTGGACGGAAGTGGGCAGCCGCTTGCCCTGCGTCTTGAATCTAACTGGTGGAAACCCTGCAGGAGGTCTTTCGAGGAGGAAGCCATGAGAAAGGAACTCCGGGCCCTGTTTGTAGCGGTGCTGCTCGCGGCGCCCATTTTGGCGATGCCATACTCCGCGGCGTCTCGGCCCCAGGATGAGAAAAAACAGCGCAGCGAGGCAAAGTATCGGGAAAAACTCTATAAGGAAGTACGGCACCAGCTCGTCATGTTGCCGTGGTATTCCGTGTTCGACAACCTCGCCTACCAGGTGGAGGGCGACAAAGTGATTCTCTCCGGCCAAGTGACTCGGCCAGTTTTGAAATCCGACGCCGAGGCCGCCGTGAAGAGCCTCGAGGGAGTCTCTTCGGTCGTGAACAACATCGAGGTTCTTCCGCCCTCGCCGATGGATGACCAGCTCCGCCACTCCCTGTACCGCGCCATTTATGGGGACCCCGGCCTCTCGCGCTACTCCGTTCAGGCCGTGCCTTCCATTCACATCATCGTCAAAAACGGCAACGTCACGCTGGAGGGCGTGGTCGATAGCGAGACGGACAAGAATCTCGCCAACTTGCGAGCCAATCAGGTTCCCAACGTCTTCTCTGTGAAAAACAATTTAGTAGTCGCGGGCTAAGCAATGTAATTCTTCGCGGGCGCGGGGCCGCTCGCTACGCGGCCCCTGTCGCTCCGCTTTTCTGCAGTTGTCGCGATATCCGCCGCGCTGTTTCCTTCAGTGCCTCGATGATTCTCGGCATGTTGGCGTCGTCCGTTTGCGTCAGTGTCCCGCTGGCGCCGAGCGCCGCCGTTACATTCCCCAGGGTGTCGAAGATGGGTGCGCCCAGGCACCGCGCACCCAAACTGTTTTCCTCGTCGTCTACCGCGTATCCTGACTGCTTCACGTGCTCCAGGTCCGCAAGCAGCCTTGGCATGCTGGTGATGGTCTCAGGCGTTCTCTTCTTCAGACCCTGCTGCTTCGCAATTGTTTCCACCTCATGCTTCGGCAGCCAGGCCAGCAGGCATTTCCCGACGCTCGTGGAATGCAAAAACATCCGCCGCCCCACCCACGTATTCACCTTGAAAAATCCGGGCGCCTCCACTTTCTCGATGTAAACCGCCTCGCCCTGGTCCAAGACCGCCAGGTGCACCGTCAGATGAATCCTCTCCACCAGCGACCTCATAAACGGCAGTGCCACGTCGGCGATGTCCAGGTTCGCTTGCGCGTCGCCGCCGAGACTTAAAATCTTCAAGCCCAGCCGATATCGTCCCGTTTGCGCTTCGCGCCGCAAGTAGCTGCGTTTTTCTAGAGTTCTTAAAATGTAACTCGCGGAGCTTTTCGGCATCCCGAGCTTGCGGCTGATCTCCGCGTTGGTGAGTCCCTCGCGGCGTTGCGCGGCCGCCTCCAGAATATTCAGCGCCCGTTCCACCGCTTTCGCGGGACTGGTATCCGTAGTTGCCATGGCCGTCCCCCATAAGAGATAGTTATCGCCCAAGTATAGAATAATTGTTCAGGGTATTGAACATCATCTTGCGGTCGCGGCGGCGCTCCGGTAGAAGAGTGAAAGAGAGCTGAACGTATGTTCAATATACTGAACAGATTCGGGGAGGAAAGAACTCGCCGATGGTGCGCAATTTTCTCCACTGTTTGTCCGCGTTTTCCCACGGAATCCTGGGCGCTCTCGCGAGGCTCTCCTATCTCCTTGAGCCAATAGATCTTAGGGATTGCACGTCGCTGCCGGTTGGCCTTCGAATTGCCTTTCTAGTTCACCGGCCGGCTTCCGTTCGAATTCGTACCGGAAAGGACTGACCTCGACCATGGCTACCGCTGCCACCAAGCCGAATCCGGCGCTCGCTCCCCTGCCCTTTTCGAATCGCATCGTGGCGGTCAATTCCGCTCCTCCGGAATTCGATCCTGCTCGCGATCTCCCAGCGGGCTTTCTCGAATTTCTCGCGCCGCTGCATGCCGTGCTCACGTTGCGGCAGCGCGCGTTGATCGCGCGCCGCGATTACGCGCTGGCCGAGGCCCACTCGGGAAAGGTTCCCGATTACCTGCCGCCCTCGGTCGCCACCACAAATTCCTGGCGCATTGAGCTTCCTGCCTGGTGCGCGGATCAGCGCAATCAGATGACCGGCCCTGCGGATGACGCCGATCTTGTCGTGAAAATGCTGAATTCCGGCGCTCCCGGCGTCATGCTCGATCTGGAAGATTCCACCGCCAATGCGTGGGAGCACAATTCGCAAGGGATCAAAAACATTCTGGAAGCGCTCGCCGGCCGACTCACCTACTTTGACCGCAAGCGCAACAAAACGGTGGGCATCAATTCCAGCCCCACGGTCATTTTCACGCGGCCGCGCGGCCTGCACATTCATCAGGCCGGCGTTCTGCCCGGGGAATTGCTCCCGGCTTCGCTCTTCGACGTCGCGATGGTGGCTTATCAGGTGGACTTCAGCGCGCTGAAGCATCCTCTCTGCATTTACATTCCCAAGTCCGAATCCGCCGATGAGGCGCTCTGGTGGCGCGATCTTTTCCAGATGATTGCCCGCCTCAAGGGCCTGCCAACAAATGCCATCAAGTGCATGGCGCTGGTGGAATCGCATCCGCTTGCTTTTCAGATGGAAGAGTTTGCCTGGAATCTTCGCGATCACATCGTGGGCCTGAATCTGGGCCGCTGGGACTACATGGCCAGCCTGATCCATTTCAATCTCGAAAATCCCGAGTGGGTACTTCCCGATCGCAACACCATTCCGCACAATGTCGCGTTCTTCCAGAATCTGCGCAATCTTCTGCCGGAGATTTGCCATAAACACGGGCTGCTCGCGATCGGCGGCATGACCGCTCTCTTTCCCAGTCGCGAGGACGCGGAACTGAACGCGCGCGCCTTGAAAGCCCTCGCGGAAGACAAGAAGAACGAAGCCAATTCGCTGATGGACGGCGCGTGGACAGGACATCCCGATCAAAACGAAATCGCTGTGAGCCAGTTCCCTGCTCCGAATCAACTTCAGGCGCGCCCGGCCAACGCCACGACGCATCCTGATCTTCGTCCGCTGCCAACGGGAGTCGGCAAGCGCACGCTGGCCGGAACGCGCGCCGCGGTTCGCACGGTCATTCGCTATCGCAACGGCGTTCTCAACGGCAAGGGCGCGAGTCTCCTCGATGGCTACATGGAAGATCTCGCCACGGATCGCATTTACCGGCTGATGATCGCTCAGCGCATGAAGCACTCGGACAAAGTCGAAGTTCTTGATGAGGGAGGCGTGCCGGTTCTTCACACGCCGGAACTCATCCGCGATCTCTTTGACGAGGAGCTCGACCGTCTGTTGCGGGAGAGCGCGAAGAGCAATGACGCCCAAGTAGCGGCTACGCTCCGCGAGGCCCGCGGCATCAGTGAAGAAATGATCCGCCGGGCGGAGTTCAATCCGGCGTGAAATGAGTTTTCAGTTGTCAGTGATCAGCTATTAGTTTTTAGTTCTTAGATGATGGTTCTTGGTGGAAGTTTTTGGTTCGAATGGGAGCGGGACCTGCCCCATCCGTGATTTGGAAAGATTTTTAGGTTTTCCCTTGGCAGTCGCAATTGAAGAGAAAGGCATGGAACATTAAATGTCATCCAACGGAACTAACGGCGCCAACGGAAACGGCAATGGCAACGGCCACAAGCAACAGACGTTGAATCACTGGACCACTGACCCCCGCTGGTCCGGCATCGCGCGTCCTTATTCTTATTCGGATGTGCTCCGCCTGCGCGGCTCCATCCAGATCGAGTACACGCTGGCGCGGCTCGGTGCGGAGCGCCTCTGGAACTTGATGCACACCGATGCCTACGTCCCTGCGCTCGGAGCCATCACGGGCAATCAGGCCATTGAAATGGTGCAGGCCGGACTGAAAGCCATCTACGGGAGCGGCTGGCAGGTCGCCGCCGACGGCAATACCGCGGGCGATGTCTATCCCGACCAAAGTCTCTATCCCTGCGACTCCGCGCCGAATCTGGTGAAGCGCATCAATCGCGCGTTGCTTCGCGCTGACCAGATCGAATCGGCGGAAGGCAAGAAGTCCGGCACGTATTGGTTCGCGCCAATCGTCGCGGACGCGGAGGCCGGATTTGGCGGATCGCTGAATGCCTACGAACTGATGAAAGCGATGATCGAAGCCGGCGCTGCGGGCGTACATTTCGAAGACCAGCTCTCTTCGGCCAAAAAGTGCGGGCATCTGGGTGGTAAAGTTGTCGTACCAACGCGCGAGTTCATCGAAAAATTAGTGGCGGCGCGGCTTGCGGCCGACGTTTGCGGCGTTCCCACGATTCTCATCGCGCGCACCGACGCCAACTCCGCCGGACTTTTGCTTTCCGACGCGGACCCGCGCGACCGGGAATTCATCCACGGCGAACGCACGCCAGAAGGCTTCTACCAGTTCCGCGGCGGGATCGACGCCGCCATTGCTCGCGGCCTCGCTTACGCTCCTTACGCCGACATGCTTTGGTGCGAAACCTCCACTCCGGATCTCGCCGAAGCCAGGAAATTCGCCGACGCCATTCATGCGAAATTCCCAGGGAAACTCCTGGCCTATAATTGCTCGCCGTCTTTCAACTGGAAGAAAAAGCTTGACGACGTCACCATCGCCAACTTCCAGCAGGAACTCGGAAAAATGGGCTACAAATTCCAATTCGTCACGCTGGCGGGCTTCCACGCGCTGAACATGTCCATGTTCCACCTTGCGCGCGGCTACTCGCAGGCCGGCATGACCGCGTATTCGAAACTCCAACAGGAAGAATTTGCCGCGCAGGAACTCGGCTATCGCGCCGTCACCCACCAGCGCTTCGTCGGGACCGGCTACTTCGACGAAATCGCCCAGGTCGTTTCGAGCGGCAATTCTTCTACCACCGCGCTCGCTGGCTCCACGGAAGCTGAACAGTTTCACGGCGCAGTACCCGTAGCACCCGCGCCCTCAAATGGGCATGCACCGGAAGCCCACGTCTGATTGCCAACTGTGGCGCGAATCCAAAGTTGCAGCAAAAAGACTCATGCACTACAATGTAGTGCATGAAGACCCATGTCTATAGCTGGCGTTTGTCCAGCGAGCTGAAATCAGACCTTGAGCGCCAAGCGCGCCTCCAGAAGGTCTCTATCTCTACGATTCTTGACACGGCGGTTCGCGAATGGCTGAAGAAAAGTGCAATCGAGGTGTCTGGAGACCAGGAACAGCGCAAGCTGCACGCAGCGGCGGAGAAGTATATCGGCGTCCTAAAGGGACTCGACAGGGATCGCTCTGAAACGGTTCGCGAAACCATCCGCAAGAAGCTGCGGCGGCGCTATGGCCGCTGACGCGCTGGTCGATACCGGGGCGATCCTCGCCATATTGCAAAAGAGCGACAAGTGGCATGAAGCCTGCCAACAGGCCTTCCGCCAATTGCGCTTTCCGCTGTTAACTTCAGAGGCGGTGCTGACCGAATTGTTCCATTTGGTTGGCACTAGCCGGGCGGAAATGGAAACGGCGTGGAACTTCGTGCGATCCGGAGCGGTCGAGGTGGGCACGATTGAAGATGCGGAGTTGCCGCAACTGCACTCGTTGATGTCGCAGTATTGGGACCGCCCGATGGGCTTCGCGGACGCGACCCTCGTGCATCTAGCGAACCGCGAGTCGCTAACAACGATTCTGACGGTGGATCAAGCGGATTTCGCAACGTATCGCCTGGCAGGAAAGCGACGATTTCAAGTGCTGCCTCTTGGTCGATCCTGGTGATCAACATGCCGTCACGGGTGTGAGGAGAGCGGCCCGCCTCGGAAGGCGGGCCCTACAATGTGGCGTCGCACCGCACTCCTCAATTGTGTTGTGAGATTCTACGACTATGCGTCGGGCCAAGACTGGCCATCGGGATACGAACGGCGCCTTTTGAGCGAAGGAACAAAGCCCGTGGTGGTCGAGTTCTTCATCACGGCTTGAAAGGTTTGCTGGAAGGCTTCCATCTCCGGTTGCGTGCCGACGGTGATGCGCACGTGCGTCGGCCAGACGGGCCACGGCCGGCCGATATAGACGTTGCGCTTGGCCATGGCGTCAATGACTTCTTTGGCGGGGCGCTTGGTGTCCAGCATGAAACAGTTGGACTGTGAGGGGACGTAGGCATAGCCCTGGCTGGCGAGCCAATCAAATGTTTTTTGACGGACGGCGGCGTTCAACTGCTTGCGCTCCGAAACGAGATGCTCATGCTTGAGGCTCGCGGTAGCCGCGGCCATAGCGGTAATCGGCATGGCGCTCCAGCCGCCGAAGTTCTCCAGTTTCGCCAGCAAATCGGGACGCGCGATGGCCAGTCCGCAACGAATACCCGCCATGCCGTAAATCTTCGAGAACGTTCGCAACACGATCACGTCCTGATCGGCTTTCACCAGGTCGATGGCACTCACGCCATCCGAAAAATGGATGTAGGCCTCGTCGACGAGCAAGACCGAGCCTTTCGGTTTCGCGGCCAGTAGTTGCTCGATGGCAGAGTGCGGCGTCATCGTTCCGGTCGGATTGTTCGGGGTGCAGACGTAGAAAAGCCCGGCGTCCGGCGCCGCTGCGATCATTGCCTTGATATCGTGCGAATACGTTTTCATCAGCGGAGTCTTGACGATGCGGGCTCCGGAAATCTTCGCCGCTTTCATACCGGCTTCGTAACCGGGATCCGCGGTGACATAGCTCTTCGTTGGCGAGGTGAACGAGAGCACGGAGAAATGCAACGGTTCGCTTGAGCCGGGAAAGACGCGGAGGTATTCCGGTTTCAGGCCCTCCATCTCCGTGAATGTCTTGACGAATTCTTCCTTCAGCCAGTAGGAATAGCGGCCGCCCTGCGGCGCCATGTCCACGATGGCTTTTCTCGCGGCGTCGCAGGGGCCAAGAGGATTTTCGTTCGCGTCGATCACTACGGCTCCGGGATGAAAAACATTGCGCTCTTCCGCCGCGAGGGATGCCTCGGTTGCAATCCGGAACGCCATCGCTGCGGTCGCCGCCGCAGACAACTGGAGAAACGCCCTCCGCGAAGCTTTTGAAAGTACCTCGTTGCTCTTCATCCGGCCCTCCTCACAGGTGCGAAAGTTTTCCGTGGAAAAATCCGGCGCCTGATTCCGCCTGCAAATGTAACCGGATTGGTTTCCGGCCTGCGCATCACTATAGCACCGAATCGGGGGATGATTTAAGCGCCAGTCGCATCAGGCGCCTATCGGACCCTCTTCGGGATTTTGGACTGCCTTGGAAGTTTAATTTGACGGCGAAGATCGGATAGATTCTCTCGGGCGCTCTGCTCTAAGCTATTACTTTTCGATCGATGATCGCGAAACTTGGGAGGCCGCATGGCTCAAGCAGCAAGAAATACTGCCGCTTCACTCTCCATCGCCCAACGAATCGACGCATTGGACTGGAGCAACGCCGAGCAATCTCTTTCGGAGCGCGGGTACGCGGTAACAGCTCCCACGCTCTCGCCTGATGAATGCGCTTCGCTCGCCGCTCTATATAGTGATGCAAGCCGTTTTCGCAGCCACATCGTCATGGAGCGCTATCGCTTCGGCATCGGCGACTACAAGTACTTCGCCAACCCGCTTCCAGAATTGGTCGCCGATCTCAGAAGCAGCGCTTATCCGCACCTCGCCGAAGTAGCCAATCAGTGGGCGGAAGCCCTCGGTGAAAACGTTCCTCGATATCCTCGCGACCATGCAGCTTTCTTGAAAACTTGCCACAAAGCGGGGCAGACGAGGCCCACACCGCTTATGCTTCACTACGAGGCCGGTGGCTACAACTGTCTTCATCAGGATCTCTACGGCGAAGTCAGCTTTCCCCTGCAAATGGTATTTCTGCTCGGTCAGCAAGGCCGCGATTGGGAAGGCGGAGAATTTATTCTCGTCGAGCAGCAACCGCGTGCGCAGTCCAAGCCGCAGGTCGTCGTTACCGATCAAGGTCAGGCGATTATCTTCACCACACGCTACCGGCCCGTGAAGGGTTCGCGCGGCTATTATCGCGTCAATCTGCGCCATGGCGTCAGCCGCGTGCACCGTGGTACCCGCTACACTTTGGGCATCATCCTTCCACGACGCAAAGTAGGCGCGGCACAATTCTCCGTTCCCGGTGCTGTCCGAATGCGCACTCCCCGTCCCAATACCGGGCACCGGTTTCTACGTACGGGTGTGCCTTGCTCGCCTAAGTCTTTTTTGTTCAGCACCATACATGATCGGCGGATGGTCAACTGCTTGCCCATGAATTCTATTTGCACTGGGAGGTCTGACGATGGGCACACTCACTCAAAACCTGCGTTACGCCGTGCGCGCGCTCTGGAACAGCCCTGGCTTCACCATGGTAGTTGTGCTGACGCTGGCGCTCGGCATCGGCGCCAACACCGCCATTTTCTCGGTCGTTTATTCGGCCCTCCTGCATCCGCTGCCTTATCGCGATCCCGGCAAGCTCTTCCATCTTGGTGAGTCGCGCAGTCAATCCGACAACAGCGCGAATGGCGCTCAGGCTTCTTACCCGGACTATCTGGATTGGAAGCGCGCGGCAAAGAGTATCCAATCCTTCGCGGCTTACAGCGGTGATGCCTTCACTCTTTCTGCGAATGGCGAGCCCAAGAACACTTTCGCCGCGCAGGTTACGCCGAGTTTTTTTTCGACTCTCGGTATTAAGCCCGCTCTTGGACGTGATTTCCTCGAGGGCGAAATGCGGGAAGATGGCCCTCCCGTGACGATTCTCACCGATGCCTTTTGGCGCACCGAGTTTGGCGCCGATCCGAAGGTCATCGGGCGCGTCATTCACCTGGATGGCAAGCCCGCCACCATCGTCGGCGTTCTTCCGCGCGACTTTGAGTTTGCACCCGCCAGATCCGCGCCGCTGTGGGTTCCCATTCACCAGAGCGGAGATCCCATCACGCGCCGCAGTCTCCGCTGGCTCAGCGTCTTCGGCCGGCTCGCCCCGGGCGTCTCTCCCGATCAGGCCCGCGCGGAAATGCAGAGCATCAACGCGCAACTCGCCCGCGCATATCCAAAGGAAAACGGCTCCACGTTCTTTGTCATGGAAAGTCTCACAGAACAAATCGTGGGCAAGGTTCGGCCCATCCTGCTTATTCTGCTCGGAGCCGTCGGATTCGTCCTTCTGATCACGTGCGCCAACGTCGCCAACCTCGTCATGACCCGTTCCATCGGCCGGCGCAAGGAATTTGCGGTGCGTTCTGCTCTGGGCGCGAGCCGGGCCAGCCTGTTCTCCCAGTTGCTGACCGAAAGTCTGTTGCTCTCCTTCATCGGCGCTGCCGTCGGGCTTCTCGGCGCTCAGTGGGGCGTCAATTTGCTAGTCGCTGCCATACCCGAATCTCAGTTACAGTCCATGCCTTATTTGCGTGACAGCGGAATGAACCTCCCGGTCCTTCTCTTTCTTGGCGGCGTGACCGTGCTCACCGGAATTCTTTTCGGGTTGGCTCCCGGCCTGGACGCTTCGCGTACGTCTCTGAACGATGTCTTGAAGGATGAATCGCGCGGTGGAACGAGCGCAGGCCATGCTCGCCTGCGCAACACCCTGGTCATTGCCGAAATCTCAATTTCTCTCGTTCTGCTGGTCGGTGCAGGCCTCTTACTCAAGAGCCTCCACGCCCTTCTGGGACAAGACCCGGGCTTCAACCTCCATAACGTTTTGACCTTTTCAGTGAACTTGCCGGACTCTTCCTATCCCAGCGACAAGACCCCTCCCTACTACAGCGCGGCCGCTGTCCGCTTCGATCACGATTTCACCCAGCGGCTACGTTCTTTGCCGGGCGTGCTGGACGTGGGCCAAACCTCGGGAATTCCCGCCAGTGGCGGCAGCGGCACCATCCGATTCGTTGTCGAAGGCCGCCCCACGGCCACTGGACAAGAAGACGAATGCCAAATCATCACCGTTAGCACAGGCTATTTTTCTTCGCTGAAGATCCCTCTTGCGGACGGCCGTTTCTTTAACGCAAGGGATGTCCGGGGCGCGCCTGACGTCGTAGTCGTCAGCCGTGCGTTCAGCAAGGCCTATTTCCCTGGGGAAAACCCCATCGGCAAACGCATCCGTTTCACTTACAGTGCGCAGAATCCTTTTCTTCAAATCGTCGGCGTGGCCGCAGATACCGCGTCCATCGATCTCGCCGCGCCACCGCCTCCCATCATCTACACGCCTAACGATCAGGGGCCCTCAACGTACCTGAGCTACATGGTGCGCACGGCAGGCGAGCCCGACGCCTTTGTCGGGGCCGCCCGCGCTGCCTTGCAGGAAATGGATCCTCAGCTCCCATTGATCCAACCCCAATCCCTGGAACAAATTGCCAATCAATCTCCCTCGGTTTTCCTCCGCCGCTATCCTTCTTATCTGATTGGCAGTCTTGCTGCTCTGGCCTTGATTCTCGCGGTCGTGGGTTTGTATGGGTTGATTTCACATTTGGTGCTGCAGCGCACCCGGGAAATCGGCATCCGCGTGGCTCTCGGCGCGCAGCGTCGCGACATCATGAGAATGGTTCTTCGCCAGGGCCTCCGCGCGACTGTGGCTGGCGTCACCATCGGTGTCGTCGCCGGCCTCGCGCTCACGCGCCTTTTGAGGAGCTTGCTTTACGGCGTCACTCCGGGCGACTGGCTCACTTTCTTGAGTGTCGCCCTTCTCTTACTCGTCGTCGCGCTGGCCGCCTGTTCTATCCCCGCTCGTCGCGCCACGCGCGTCGATCCCATCGTGGCTCTGCGTTACGAGTAACGTAGGCCCACTCCGGCTCTCGAGTATCTTGGTTGAGAATAAGTCTCTTGAGAAAGCCCTGACGAATTTACAACAACGAGGAGCTACTCGTGGCCGCCGCCGAGTTCGCGCACGATGGAGCCCACGAAGGATTTTGCGTCTCCGAAGAGCATGAGGGTCTTATCAAGGTAGTAAAGCGGATTGTCGATTCCGGCAAAACCCGCGGCCATGCTGCGCTTGATCACCATCACCGTGCGCGCTTTGTCCACGTCCAGAATCGGCATGCCATAAATCGGGCTCGAAGTGTCAGTGCGTGCTGCGGGATTGGTGACGTCATTCGCTCCGATCACCAGCACCACGTCGGTCTGCGGAAAATCTCCGTTGATTTCGTCCATATCCAGCAGCTTGTCATAGGGAATATCCGCTTCCGCGAGCAGAACATTCATGTGCCCCGGCATGCGGCCGGCGACCGGATGGATTCCAAACTTCACATCCACGCCGCGCTTGGTCAACGCATCATAAAGTTCGCGCACTTTGTGTTGTGCTTGCGCTACGGCCATTCCATACCCCGGCACGATGACCACCTTGTTGGCCGCCGCGAGGATCGCTGCGGCTTCCTCCGGTGTCGCGCTGCGCACCGGCCGCGTCTCCTGTTGGCCTGCGACCGCCGTCTGCTCCTGTCCAAAAGCGCCAAAAAGCACGTTCGAAAACGACCGGTTCATCGCTTTCGACATGTTCACGGAAAGAATGAGACCCGAAGCTCCGTCCAATGCACCCGCAATGATCAGTAGTTTGCTGTCGAGGACGAATCCCATCGCCGCCGCGGAGAGCCCCGCGTAGGAATTCAAAAGCGAAATCACCGTGGGCATATCGGCGCCGCCGATGGGAATGATCATCATCACGCCGAACAGAAGAGGAATGCCGACGATCAGCGGGAAAAGTTGCGTCTTTTCCGGATGTGCTACCAACATACCGGCCACAACGATCGCGACACCCAGAAGTCCCAGGTTGACGATGTTCTGTCCCTTATACGTGATGGGCCGCTGCGGCAAGATTTCCTGCAATTTTCCCGCGGCCATCAAGCTGCCCGTGAACGTCAGCGATCCGAGGATGACCTCCAGTGAGAGTACGCCCATCATGAAGCGCGGCACATCCGGGGTGCGCAAATAAAATTCCGTCGTGCCCACCAAGGTCACGCACAGCGCGCCAAACGCGTGGCTCAGTGCCGTCCGCTGCGGCACCGCGGTCATGGCCACTTCGCCGAGCGGCACGCCGATGATCGTGCCCAACACCAGGCCTATAACGATCCATTTGTATTCCACGATACCGTGATGAAGCAATGTGCCGGCAATCGCCAGCAGCATGCCCAGTTCGCCGGCAAAAACTCCGCGGCGCGCGGTCGTCGGAGAGCTCAGCCATTTGAGCGAAAGAATGAAGAGCGCGGTGGCAATCAGGTAGGTGATCTCGATGAGGTAGTCCGAGCCGAGCGCATTGCTCATGGTTTTTTCGGCCCGCTCGCTTTGAACATCTTCAGCATCCGGTCGGTAATCAGGAATCCACCCACGATGTTGCTGGTCGCCGCGACGATGGCGATCGTTCCCAGGATTTTCGCGAGTGTCGCCCTGTGCGCATGGTACTGACCGGCCATAATAATGGCTCCCACCACGGCGATAGCATCGAGCGCGTTTGTCAATGACATCAAGGGGGTGTGCAGAAGCGGGGAAACGCGGCGTATGACTTCAAATCCGATAAATGCGGCCAGCATGAAAACGTAGAGGCTGGTGAGCAGATCCAGCTTCATGACTTCATCACCTCCTTCGATTCAGCCGGCAAGGCCGGGAGCGAAAAAAATTCCCTGATGCGCGGGTTGATTACTTCTCCGCCTCGGGTCAGCAGCGTTTCGCGGACAATTTCGTCGCCCAGGTCGAGCTGCAGCTTTCCGTCTTTGACGAGGTACAGCAGAAAGGCGCTCACGTTTCGCGCATACATCTGGCTGGCGTGATACGGCACGGTGCTCGCCAGATTGAACCAGCCGATGATCGTCACACCATGTTCCACGACGATCTCGCCCGGCCGTGTTAGCTCGCAATTTCCTCCGCGCTCTCCGGCCAGATCGACGATCACCGATCCTGGCGCCATGCTCGCTACCATCTCTTTAGTCACCAGAATCGGAGGCTTCTTCCCAGGAATAACCGCCGCGCTGATCACCACGTCGCTTTCTACCACGACTTTTCCCAGTAGTTCACGCTGTCGCCTGTAAAACGTTTCATCCTGCGCCCGCGCGTACCCGCGCGCATCTTCGGCATCTTTGGCTTCGATGGGAAGCTCCACGAAGCGCCCGCCCAAGCTCTGCACTTGCTCCTTTGCGGCGGGACGCAGGTCGTAAGCCGAAGCGACTGCGCCCAGCCGCCGCGCCGTGGCAATCGCCTGCAAACCCGCAACACCCGCGCCAATCACAAAAACGCGTGCCGGAGTAATCGTCCCCGCAGCCGTCGTGAGCATTGGAAAAATGCGCGGCGAAGTGTCCGCCGCAAGCACCACCGCCTTGTAGCCGCAAATCGTAGCCATCGACGAAAGCACGTCCATGCTCTGGGCGCGCGTCGTTCGCGGCATCAACTCCACCGAAAACGATGTCTCTCCTTTGCTAGCGATTTCCTGAAGGGTTTCAATGGAGCCAAGCGGCCTCAAAAATCCAATGAGTACCTGGCCGCGGCGGAAAAGGGGAACGTCGGCTTTGCCGGTCTTGTCGTTGGAACCATAACAGAGAATTTGAACTACAATGTCCGCGGCGCGAAACACTTCGGCGCGATCGGCGGCAATCTTCGCGCCCTTCGCGATGTAGTCCGCGTCGGGATAGCCTGCCCCGGCTCCGGCTCCCGCCTCCACCACCACTTCCAGGCCTGCTTTGGTCAGATTCGGAATGGCCGCGGGCACCAGCGCCACGCGCCGCTCTCCGGGAAAACTCTCTCGGGGCACACCAACGATCATGAAGCTTCCTCCAGTGCCAAATACCAGAACTGCGGTTGGAAATTACAAACGCGCGAGGAGATTCGTTCGGCAAATTTCAACGCGAGGCCAACCCTCCGCTGGGCCAGACGCACCAAAGCATACACTCCTCGGTGACGGTTTCGTAAGTGCCCCCGCAAGATTGCAGTCTGCCTCCGCAGCATCACCGTGGTGGCATTCTGCTCATCCTCTATGTTCTTCGGGTCAAGTCTTTTTCCGTGGTGCATTCGTTTTGAAATTGCGTGCCGACTATCGGAGAATAGAGGTGTCACTCGAAAATGGATTCTCCGAGCTCAAACTTATTTCCCGCGAACAGCGATTCCCCCGCCCGCGAGAAGCTTCTCTCCCTGCGTGTTGCTCTTCTGCGCCTCCACAAGACTCTTCTCAACATGGAGCGCCGCGACTATGAGCGCGAGTACGGCTACGTCAACACCGGGGAGCTCTTCCGCCTGGTCATCGACCATTCGCAGTTCGCCTGGCTGCACAACATCTCCGAATTCGTCGTCCGCATCGATGAGACTCTGGCCGCCAAGGAGCCCATCACCCCGGAATACACCAGCGGCGCCATCTCTCTCGCCAGGAAAATGTTCGTTCCCACGGAATCCGGGGACGCTTTCCAGAAGAAATACTTCGACGCCATCCAGCGCGACCCCGCAGTAGTCATCGAACACGCTGAGCTCGCCCGCCTCTTCAACAACGAGCCTCTCGACTCCTCCACCCCTTAGTTTCTCCAAATTCCCTGATAGACTTGCCCGGTCACCCGGAGGTCCTCATGAGCGATTCCGAAAAGACCTACACCAACGGCGAAATCACCGTCATTTGGAAACCCGGGGTCTGCATTCACTCCGCCAAGTGCGTGCAGGGCCTCGGCGAAGTCTTCAACGTCAACGCTCGCCCCTGGATCAACATGGATGGGTCTGGAACCGAGCGCATCATTAAACAGGTCGAGCAGTGCCCTTCTGGAGCGCTCAGTTATGTTCGGAATGAAAAAATCAGCAAAGCCGCAGGGTGATCCTTGGACGTGAATCTAAATGACGCAACCGTCACCCACAACGAAGAAGCTCATCGCTTCGAAGCCGGCATTGGCGGCCTTCGCGCCTTTATCGCTTATAGCCGCTTCCCCGGCCGTATCGTTTATACCCACACCGAAGTGCCGCAGCCACTCGAAGGCCAAGGCGTGGCTGCAAAACTCACCCGCGTGGCGCTCGATTTCGCCCGCGTCCATCATCTGCGTGTTGTCCCGCTCTGTCCCTACGTCTCCAGTTTCATCCGGAAGCACCCTGAGTATCAGGATCTCGTTTCTTCCGACGACCTCCAAAAACTGCTTTCTCTCTGACTCGACATCCCATGTCCCCACCGCGCGCGGCTCTGAAATCCTCCCTTGCGAAACTCACTATCCGCCGCCTTCGCCGCACTGAACTTCCGTCGGACACCGTCATGCTCGCTCGTTTCCTCATCGGGAGAGTCGTCGTCCACGATCTCCCCGCGGGCCGCCTCAGCGGCCGCATCGTGGAAACGGAAGCCTATCCGCCCGGCGACCCCGCCGGACATCACTTCCGTGGCCCTACTCCGCGCATTCGTTCGATGTATCTCGCTCATGGCCACGCCTACATTTTTTTCAGCTATGGCGCGCACTTCATGCTCAATGTCGTGAGCGAGCCCGTGGGAACTGCCGCGGCGATCCTCATCCGCGCCCTCGAACCGCTTCAAGGCATCGAGCTCATGCAGCGCCACCGCAAGACCACTCGGCTTCTCGATATCACCCGCGGCCCCGGACGCCTCGCCGCCGCTTTTCAAATCTATCGCCGCCACGACGGCCTCGACCTTTGCGCCCCCGGCTCCCTCTGGCTGGGTGAAACCAGCCATCCTATTGGCCCCATCGGAAAAACCGTCCGCATCGGAATTACCCGTGCCGCCGATCAACTCCTTCGCTTTTACGAGCGCGGCAATCCCTTTGTCAGCGGCCCCAAGCGCTTCCTCCTACCTGTCACTCCTCGCAAGAAATCGTCTTTCGGGGGACATTGATCCGACCCCGAAAACGCGCACTCCTCCCTTTGTCGAATTCCTCGCTCTTCGCTTATCCGGGTCCCCTGCCTTGTGATTATTTCTTGCTTAAAGTGCTCTCTTGCGCTTCGGTACTTTCCGCTCGGCGCACCAGATAATTCTCCAGAAGGCCGTCCAGTTCCTGCGGCCGGATAGGCTTTGTGAGATACCTGTCCAGCCCTCCGGCCAGGCATTTCTCCCGATCGCCCTTCATGGCGTGCGCCGTTACCGCGACTATTGGCACGCGGATTCCGCTGCCTCCCTCCTTTTTTCGAATCGCTGCGGTCGCCTCGAATCCATCCATCACCGGCATCTGCACATCCATCAAGACCAGATCAAAACTCTCTTTTTCAAGCGCCTCCAGCGCCTCGAGTCCATTCTCCGCTACCACCACGGAGTGACCTCTCTTTTCCAGCAGCCGGCTCGCCAACCGCTGATTCACGGCATTGTCTTCCACCAGCAGAACGCGCAACGAAGTGGCAGGCTAGCGGGCATCGTGCAGGGAGAACCGTGTGATCAGCGGAATCGCGCCTCGCTGTTCGCTGGCCCCAAGTACTCTGGCAACCGCCTCGCGCAATTCGGATTGCCTTATCGGCTTTAGTAGATACGCGGAAACTCCCAGTTCATGGCAACGGGCCGCATCCCCTCGGTGGCCGACCGACGTAAGCATCATGATGGTGGCCGTTGACAGCTCCGGCCTTTCCCGGATTCGTTCGACCAGCGCAAACCCGTCCATCCCCGGCATGTGCATGTCCGTCAAGACCAGCCCGTAGGGTTCTCCCATTTCCCGGGCTGCGCACAATTGCGTCAGTGCTTCTTCCCCTCCTTCCACGGACGTCACCTTCATTTCCCAACGCTTCAGCATCGCTTCCAGGATCCGCTAGTTCGTGCGGTTGTCGTCCACCACTAGCACTCTCACGCCACGCAGGATTTCAGGCGGGGCAATCGTTCCGATTTCAATCGCCTTGGGATCTGCCACCCGCAGGCGCATCGTGAAGTGAAACTCGCTTCCCCGGCCCACTTCGCTTGCCACCCAGATTCTGCCGCCCATCATGCTCACCAGTGCCAGATTGGAACAACGGCGCTTTCGCCTCTCGCCGGATCCTCTCTATCTCCGCGAGTAGCTCAGTAGCATGCTGCTGCCCTGTCCGGCCGGGGATTCCACCGGAAAACGAGTCCACAAACCGTTCTCACTTGATACGCACTCGGTTATTTTTTGCACGAAAGAAGCGTGGAAAGTCGTCCGAAACGCCTTCGACACGCCCGCCCGCAGGCCCTCCATAACCGATAGGAACCACGTCCCCCCTTCCTACCCATTTCATGCAAGAATGTGGAGCATGAGCGCCCGGCCCCAGGCGCCTGCGAATCACAAGTCTAGACGATCCAGCCCTGACTCAGACGCCGCGGTGTTCTTTCGGCGATCGCACGCCACGCGGATGGGGGTGTCCCCATTGGCCGG
>Ga0137394_10001125_pt1 | contig 19314 bp, 17 predicted proteins | sample czobulk116metaG_FD_108278 | JGI IMG/M metagenome (GOLD analysis project Ga0137394, IMG submission 108278) | Vadose zone soil microbial communities from Angelo Coast Range Reserve, California, USA - czobulk1.16 metaG | ecosystem: Environmental > Terrestrial > Soil > Vadose zone | place: USA...
ACGCTCGAGGGCGACCTGTTGCACGATTCCTCGGACGATCTCGCCGCCTATCTCGAGCGGCAGAACCGCTACACCACGCTCGCCGCGCGGCAGGCCTATGAGCTCGGCCGCAGCTCGGGCGTGCTGCGGCTGCTCTTTTCGCCGGTGGTGCGCTTCTTCAAGTTCTACATCCTGCGCCTGGGCTTCCTCGACGGCGTGCCTGGGCTGCTGCACATTTCCATCGGCTGCATGAACAGCTACCTGAAGTACGCCAAGCTCCTCGAGCTGCGCAAGGCGGAGACGCGGTGAAGGTCCTCGTCACCGGCGTCGCCGGCTTCATCGGCATGCACTGCGCCGAGCGCTTGCTGGCGCGCGGCGATGAAGTGACCGGCATCGACAGCCTGTCCGCCTACTATTCGGTGGAGCTGAAGCAGGCGCGCCTGGAGCGGCTGCAGCATGCCCGCTTCCGCTTCCATCACCAGGACATCGCGAACGGCGCAGCGCTGCAAAGCATCTTTGCGAGCACCAAACCGGACGCGGTGCTGCACCTCGCAGCGCAGGCCGGAGTGCGCTACTCGCTCGAGAACCCGGATTCGTACGTGCAGTCGAACCTCGTCGGCTTCGCCAACATCCTCGAAGCGTGCCGCGCGCACCCCCCGCGCCACCTGGTGTTCGCCTCGAGCTCGAGCGTCTACGGCAGCAATCCGAAGCTGCCGTGGTCTGAGTCGGACAACGTCGACCATCCGATCAGCCTCTACGCAGCGACCAAGAAGGCCAACGAGCTCAGCGCCCATGCCTATAGCCATCTCTTCGGGCTGCACGCCACGGGGCTGCGCTTTTTCACCGTCTACGGGCCGTGGGGGCGGCCCGATATGTCGGCGTTCCTTTTTGCCCGAGGCATCCTCGACGGCACGCCGATCCAGGTGTTCAACCACGGCGACATGCTGCGCGATTTCACCTATGTCGACGATATCGTCGAGGGCACGCTGCGCGTGCTGGACAAGCCCTCGCGCTACGCGATCTACAACATCGGCAACCATTCGCCGGTGCGGCTGCTCGACTACATCGCGATTCTCGAGCGCGCTCTCGGCAAGAAGGCGCGCCTGGAGATGCGGCCCATGCAACCCGGAGATGTCAAAGCCACCTATGCGGACACCACCGCGCTCGCCGCCGCGGTAGGCTTTGCGCCGGCTACGCCACTCGAGCTGGGCCTACAGCGCTTTGCCGCGTGGTTCCGGGCGTACCACGGCCACTGACTCGAGCGGCGCGTACTCCGGAATCCAGCGCTGCAGCTGTGCGCGTACCTCCGCGGCCGTGGGTTCGCTGGGATTGGACAGCCACTCGGTAAGCTCCTCCAGGAGATGCGCGTTCTTTGGCGCGCGCACCTCGGCGATGCGCAGCTTTGGGTGAGGTGTCGGCAGGGTTTTCTCGGCGTCAGCGAGCGGCTCTTCGTAAAGCTTCTCGCCGGCGCGCAGGCCGGTGTACTCGATGCGAATATCGCTTTCCGACAGACCCGATAGCCTGATCATCTGCCGCGCGAGATCCGCGATCTTTACCGGCTCGCCCATGTCGAGCACGTAGATCTCGCCCCCCTGCCCCATCAATCCCGCCTGCAGCACGAGCTGCGCGGCCTCCGGAATCGACATGAAATAGCGCTCGATCTGCGGATGGGTCACGGTCACTGGACCGCCGCGCGTGATCTGCTCGCGAAAGCGCGGCACCACGCTACCGGTAGAGCCCAGCACGTTGCCAAAGCGCACGATGACGAACTGCGTATTCCCCGCCGGCTGCAGCGCCTGGCAGGCGAGCTCGGCCAGCCGCTTCGAGGCCCCCATCACATTGACCGGGTTCACCGCCTTGTCGGTCGAGACCAGGAGGAATTTTTCTGCAGCCGCGCGCTGCGCCGCCCGCGCCATTGCCAGGGTGGAAAGGACATTGTTCGCCACGGCCTGGAAGGCGTTCTCTTCCTCCATCAGCGGGACGTGCTTGTACGCCGCCGCGTGAAACACCACCTTCGCGCCGTAGCGTCGGAAGACCTCACCGACCCGGGCTTCGTCCTTGGCGTCGCCGATCACCGCCGACAGCGCGAGCGCCGGGAAGCGCTCGCGCAGCTCCTGCTCGATGCTGTAGAGCGCAAATTCGGACAGCTCGTACAGCACGATGCGCCCTGGGGCAAAGCGGGCGATTTGGCGGCACAGCTCACCGCCGATCGAGCCACCCGCGCCGGTCACGAGTACGGTTCGATCCGTAAGCAGGGCATGCAAGCCGGCATCGTCGAGCTCGACGGGGTCACGGCCGAGCAGGTCCTCGAGCTCGATCGCACGCAACGCAGAGACGCTGACCTTGCCGGCGACAATGTCGGAGAGCGCCGGCACCGTCATCACCGAGACACCCGCGTGGTTGCACAGCTCGACCACCCGCTGGCGCTCTTGGTGGCTCGCCGCCGGCATCGCGATGATGGCTTGGGAGACGCCCAGGCGATCGGCAATGGCACCGATGTCGCGTGGCGCGCCGAGCACCTTGACGCCGAACACCTCGCCGCCGCGCTTTCGCGCGTCATCGTCCAGCAAACCGACCACGCGCCACTGCGCGCTTGCGGCGAGCTCCTTGAGAAGCGCAGCGGCGGCGGCGCCTGCGCCGATCACCAGCACCGGGACCGCCTGCAGCCTCGCCACCACCGGCACCAATCGGCCCTCGCGCCAGGCCCGGTAGGCAAGCCGGCTGCCGCCCATGGCGACGACCATCAGCAGCGGCGCGACGAGATAGACCGAGCGCGGCACGCCTTCCGCGAGCCCGAGGAATGCGAGCAGTGCCGGAACCGCGAGCGCGCCGATTCCCGCCGCGACCAGGATGCGCCGCAAATCAGGCAGGCTGGCGTAGCGCCAGATTCCGCGGTAGAGGCCGAGCGACCAGAACACGAGACCGTGCGTGGCAATCGTCAGCGGCAGCCGCCGCCACATGATCTCGGCAAACTCGTCGGGTATTTCAAGGTTGAAGCGCAGCCACCAAGCCAGCAGCCATGCGGCCGCCGCCGCGAGCACGTCATGCAGGAATACCGTGAAGCGGCGGATGTTCATCGGTGTCTTGCCCAGCGCAGATCGACCCACACGAGAGCTACGGCGAGCAGCGCGCCGGCACCGGCGAGAACCGTCGCCTGCACTCCCGGCGGCTGGCCTCGCGCGTAGAGGCCGGCGCCCGCGCACGCCAGCATCAGTGCATAGGCCGCGAGCGCGGTGGCGCGGTGACCCGCACCCAGACGCACCAGGCGCTGGTAGTAATGCTCCCGATGGGCACGCCATACCGGCTCGCGGCGCAACGCGCGCTTGCACAATGTCAGCGTGGCGTCGGCGATGAACGGCGCGAATACCAGGAGCGGAAACCACCACGGCCAGACGTCGTCGCGCCAACCCGCAACCCCGAGGGCGCCGGCCAGGAAACCGAGCGGCACCGAGCCGACGTCGCCGAGGAAAATGCGCGCCGGCGCGAAATTGAAGATCAGGAAGGCCGCGGCCGCGGCAGCCAGCGAAAGGCTCAAGAGGGCGAGCGGCTGATGGCCGGCGCTGAGCGCCGCGACGCCATAGGAGCCGAAGCCGAAAACCGTCATGCCACCGGCGAGTCCGTCCGAGCCATCCATGAAGTTGTACAGGTTGGTGAGCCAGGCGATCGCCAGCACCGACAGCGCCAGGCCAAGCGGATGCGCCGGCGCGAGCAGGTACCAGGATGTGAGCGCAGCCGCGGCAAGGTGCGCCGCGAGGCGCAAGGCCGTCGGCACACCGCGCAAGTCGTCGGCAAAGGACAACGCGGCGAGCGCCGCCGCGCAGAGCGCGGGCAGCCAGAGGCTCGAGGCCCCCGCCCAGCCACCGACGGCAGCTCCCAGCAGCACGGCAATGCCACCCGTGCGCGGCACCGGCCTTTCGTGCAGCGAGCGCTCGTTGGGTCGATCGAGCGCGATGCGGCCGAAGCGCGAAAGCAGCAGCCACACCGCAAGCAATGCAACCGCAAAGGCGATCACCGCAGCGCTTCCCGGCATGGGGCGGATTCTAGCGGCCGCTGAACCAGTGCGCGGTCGCGCGCAAGGCCGCGCTGCGCGCCGTCGGCGGCCGCCACGCGAGCTCCTGCGGTTCGACATACAGCGATCGCGTCAAGCGCCTTCCTCCGGGAAGCAGTTCCAGCAGGCGCGGCGGAAACGGAACGAGGCGCGCCGGCCTTTGCAAGGCTTGGGCGAGCTCGCGGCAGAGCTGCGGCGTGGCAAGCGGCTCGCCATCGCAGGGCAGATACGCCGCACTTTGCGCGGGCGTGCCTCGCAGGCAGTGCACGACGAGGTCGGCGAGATTTTCGACGTAAAGAAAACTGCGCCGGTTCACGATGCTGGCAAGTGGCAGCGGCCAGCCCCTGGATACTGCCTTGAGCAGCGCAAGAAAATTGGCTTTCACGAACGGGCCGTAAACCAGCGGCGGCCGGATCACCGTGAGCCGAAGCGAGGCAATCCCCCGCAGCGCCTGTTCCGCCCGCAGCTTCGACGCGGCATATTCATCCTGAGGGTTGAACGCTGAGGCAACGTGCAGGGGGGCTTCGCTCTCTTCGCCGTGCACCTTGATCGAGCTCATGAAAATCATGTGCGCGCCGGCCGCGGCGGCGGCATGTCCGACCTCCCGCGCGAGCTCGGTGTTGACGCGACGCAGCTCGGCGGCGCTCGTCCGGCGGTGTGCGATGCCGGCGAGGTGCACCACGGCGACCGCGTCCGTCAGGCGAAGCGCGGTGTGCGAACGCAACGAGATGGCGGCGACCTCGTGGCCCTCGGCGCGCAAGCGTCTGCAGAGCGCCGTGCCGATGAAACCGGAAGCCCCGGTGACGGCGACCTTCATCGGCGCGTAGCGAGGACCTGCTGATACACGCGCAAGGTGCCGCGCGACATCGCTTCGGTCGTGAAGTGCGCCAAAGCACGCGCTCGTCCCTGCTCGCCCAGGCGGGCGCGCAACGCCGCGTCGCTTCCAAGACGCGTGAGCGCGGCGGCGAGTGCGCTGCTGTCGGCCGGTGGCACCACGAGGCCGGTGATTCCATCGCGATTGACCCAGGTGACGCCGTTGTGCAGCTCGCAGCACAGCACCGGCTTCCCGCAGGCCATCGCTTCGATCTGCACGATGCCGAAGCCCTCGGCGCGCTCCATCGAGGGCATGCAGAACACGTCGCACGCGTGGTAATACGCGGGCAAGTCGGATTCCGGGATCCGGCCCACGAACACCACTCGATCGCCTACCCCGGCGTCGCGCGCGCTTTGCTGCAGTTGCCGCGTGAGCGGGCCCTGGCCCCCAAGCATCAGGGTCGCGTCGGACACGCCCGGGAGCGCGCGGATCAGGAACTCGAATCCCTTGTAGTAGACGTGCCGCCCCAGGGCGAAGAGCAGCAGTCCGGGACCATGGCGGCGCCGCAGTTCATCGGCCAGCACCGGCCGCTCGCGAAAGCGTGCCAGGTCGAAGCCATAGGGCACGACATGGTAGATCGGGCGCTCGCTCTGCGACGGCAACTGCTCGGAGGAGGAGAAGTGCGCGGGCGTCGCGCCGATGATCGCATCGGCCGAGGCGATCAGGCGTCGCAGAAACGGCTGATACAGGCGCAGCATCGCCTGCTGCCGCACGATATCGCTGTGCCAGCTGAGCACGCGCGGCACCGAGCGCGGCATGAGGGAGCTCGCGAGGTGCGCCATCGGATCGGCAGGAAACTGCAAGTGGACCAGATCGTACGGCCGTGCGCGATGGCGGCGCAGCGCGTGCCACGTCATCGTCGGGCAGATCGGCGTGCCGCCGAGCACGAGCCAGGGCCGCGCATGCACCGTTTCTCCCACCGTCGGCAGGTCGGGCGCCTCGCCGCGGCGCGCGACGATGTTGGTGTATTCGACCTCGCCTTCCAGACCGCGCGCCAGCTCGAAGACGTAGCGCTCCAGGCCGCCGAAGTTGTCGTCGGCGTAGCGGCCGAACGTCAGGACCCGGATCACGCGGCGCCGAGCGCTTCCCGGTATACCCGCACCGTGTGCTGCGCGCACGCCTCCCAGGTGAAGCGGGCCGCCTGCGACAGGCCGAGGCTCGCCCGGCGCGCCGCCTCGCGCTCATCTTCGAGCACGCCGAGCATCGCGTCGCGCAGACGCGTGGCATCGCCCGGCTCGATCATCACCGCAGCATCGCCGGCGACTTCCGGCAGCGAGGCCCGGTTCGACGCCACCACCGGAACGCCGCTCGCCATGGCCTCGAGCACGGGTAGCCCGAAACCTTCATACAGCGATGGGTACACAAGCAGGCTTGCACCCGCATAGAGCAAAGGCAGGTCGGCAGCCGGGACATAGCCGAGCCAGCGCACCTCGCCGCGTCCCTCGGCGGCTTGAATGCGCCTTTCCAGCGCTTGGGCCAGCCAGCCTTTCGGGCCGGCGATGACCAGCGGGAAGCGCTGCCGTTGCGCCTCGTTCATCTGCGCGTGTGCCTCGAGCGCCTCCACCAGGTTCTTGCGCGGCTCCAAGGTGCCGACAGCCAGCACATAACGCCCTCGCTCCAGCCCATAGCCTGCAAGGCAGGCCGCAGTCGCGGTCGGCGGGCGCGGATGATATTCGGCGCTCACGCCGAGATGGATCGGGCGTATGCGCTCCTCGTCAACGCGCAGCAGATCCATGACTTCGCGCTTCACGAAATGCGAATCGACAATGATCTTCGTCGCGACGCCCGCCGCCCACGGCAGCCGCGTCTCGAACTGCCGCACCCGCTCCGGCGGATGCGTTTCGGGATGACGCAAAGGCGAAAGGTCGTGAATCGTAATCACCGTCGTACCGGCAAAGCGAAACGGGAAAAAGGCGGGCTCGTGGTAGACGTCGAAGGCTTCGGCGCGCGCGCCGCGGGTGAAGCAGCGCTGCTGGACTCCGAGGCGCATCAGCCAGTAGGGCCGCGGAATGATCTTGAGCAGGCTCGTGCGCAGGCTGGCTGCTCCGGTCAACGCCGCCTGCCGGACTTCCGGCGACCAGCCATAGCCGTAGAAAAAACGCGCTTGCACGTCCTCCATCGCCCGCAGCGCGTTGCCCAGATTGCGCGTGTAGGAGCCAATGCCCGTATGCGGAACCAGCAAGGACAGCGCGCTGATGCCGACCCGCAGTGGACTTGTCATCGCGCCCGCGTTATCCGGTGAAGCAGCGTCAGGACCTTGCCGAGCGGGCGGGAGTTTCGAAGCATGCAAAGCTCGGCACGGCCGAAGCCGTAGCGCCGTAGCTCGCCCTCGACTTCGGCCCACTGCGCTCGAGCCGGCGTCTGCAAGCGTGCGTTGAACCATCGCCGCAGCGGATGCTCTCGGCGCATCACCGCCAGGAAGGCGGCTTTCGCCCCGCGGTCGTCCGGGAAGAGCGCCTCGGCGAGCTGGCGATACCCCCGCAGGTCGATCAGCAGCCGCCCGGCGAAGCCGCCGGCCCTGAAGCTGTCCGTGCCGCCGCGGCAGAGGACCAGCGGCGCGGCGATGTAGCGCATCCTCGCCCCTTCCCGCGCCATGCGGAACAGGCGGCCGACGTGCGTGTAGTTGGGAACCGCGGCGGGCGCAGCCGTGTGCATCCAGGTCGCGCGCTTGAAGCCGATGCAGCTCATGAAGCTGAATAAAGCGCCCAACGACTGCGCAGCATGCAGGAAGCCAAGCGCCTGCGCACGGTCGGCGAAATCGAACGCACGGTCGCCGGCCTGCTTCAGCCAGGCGTGGGCGCCCAGCGGCGAAAGTTCGCGGTCGCACCAGACCCGGTTGCAGAGCAGGATGTCGTAGCCGGCCTCGAATTCCTGCAGCATGCGCGCCACCGCGCCCGGCTGCAGCGCGTCGTCGGCTGAGAGCAGCCAGCAATATTCGCCGCGCGCAAGTTCGATACTGCGCGCCATGTCCGCATCGATGCCGCCGCGCTGGTCCTGGCGCACATAGCGCAATCCCGCCCAGCGCCCAGCCATCGAGCGCACGATATCCGGCGTCTCATCGGTCGACCCGCCATCGAGCACCAGCACTTCCACGCGCGCATCGGCCTGGCTGCGGACGCTTTCCAGCGCGGTCGCGATGTACGCGCCGTAGTTGTACGTGGGCATGCAAAAGGAGAGCTTCAGCACAGCTTGCGGTAGACCTCGAGCGTCTTCGCCGCGCATTTTTCCCAGGACATCTCTGCGGCGCGCGAACGCCCTTTCTGGACCAGCGCGGCCGCCAAAGCCGGCTCGGTGGCGAGGCGATACATCGCATTGCGCAACTCTTCGCCGCTGGCAGGATCGACGAGCAGCGCGGCATCGCCGGCGACCTCCGGGAGCGACGAAACGTTCGAGGTCACCACCGGCACGCCCGAGGCGAAAGCCTCGAGTACCGGAATGCCGAAGCCCTCGGCCAGCGAGGGAAACACGAATGCCGCCGCGCCTTGGTAGAGCACCCTCAGCTCGTGCGCCGCGACGTAGTCGAGCCAGCGGCACGCTCCGGCCTTCTCGAGCTCGCGCAGCCGCCGCACAAGAGTCGCCGATCCCCACCCCGCTTGACCGGCAATCACCAGCCGATACCTCGAGCGCAGATCCTCGGGCAGGCTTTGATAGGCCTGCAAGATCGCGTCGACGTTCTTGCGCGGCTGCAGCGTGCCGACAAACAGGAAATAGGGCGCGGCGAGGCGGTATTTTTCAAGCACCTCCTGCAACCGCTGCTGCGGTATGCGCTCGGACCACTGCGGCCCGACGCCCATGTGGACCACGCTGATCGAGCTTTCGGGGATGCCGAGGTGCTCCACCAGCTCGGGAATCATGGCTGCGGAGATCGCGATGACGTGATCCGCATAGCGTGTCGCGCTCTTGAGCAGCCGCGAGCGAAAGGCGCCGGGCCCGGCGTCGATCCAATCCGGCCGCTTGACGACCAGCGCGTCGCAGATCGTCGCGACCACCGGGACGCGCCGCAACTTCGGGATCAGATGGTCGGGCGCGTGATACACATCGATGCCCTGCTCGACGCGCCGGGCGCCCGCGAAGGGCAATCCGGTGCCCGCCGACAGGGCGGCAGAAATGCCATAGGCGAGGCGAAACGATGCCTTGCCCGGCAGGTTGCGCTGTAGCCGCGGTTCCCACGGCTTGCGCGGAAAGCATGCCGGGATCACGCTCGCGGTACGGCGCAGCTCCGCGTAGAGGTTTTCCACGTATATGCCGACGCCGTCAAGCCGCGAACCATTCAAGGCCCTTTCCAGAAGCGTCGCGCCCAGCGCGATGCGAACTTCGCTCACCCGCCCGCCCGTGCGGATCGCGCGAGAAGAGCGCCGAAAACCTCGCGGTGCTTTTGGGCGATCGCGGCCCATTCATCCTCGGCGGTGAACGGGCGCGCGCGCCGCGTGCCCTGGTATTGGCGCAGCGCCCTGCGCATTTCGTCGACGTCCTCCGGCCGCGCGTAGTACGCGTTGGCGGCAGCATCGTAGCCGTTGCGCTCGAGCGAGGTCGTCAGCACGAAGGTGTCCTGCACCATCGCCGCGTGCAGCGACGAGTTCCAGATGCCGCCGCCCGTGCGATAGGGAAACACCGCGGCGTCGGCGGCCGCGAGCAGCCGGGCCGCCTGCTCGGAGCCGATGAAGCCGGTGAAGGCAGCCCTTCCTTTCCACGGCCCGGTCGCCGCAAGCTGGCGCAGCTTGTCATGATAGGCGTCGTCCGGCGATACCGGCCCGATGAAGAGCAGGCAGTGCTCTTCGGGATCGGCGATGCGGAACAGCAGATCGACACCCTTGTGCGGGAACGAAAAGCCGAAAAAGACGATCAGCCGGCCGTTCGCGCACTGCGCCTCGCGCTTGACCGCGTCGCGCTCCGACGCGCTCAGCGCGATTTTCGGCAACACCGAAGCGTTCGAGATGAACTCGAATTTCCGCTGCGGCAGGATAGGCTTGAGCAGCCTTCGAATGCGCTCGTAGAACCCCGGGCGCACGACGACGATTCGATTCGCGGCCACTGCGAGCAGGTACATCCAGAACGCCTTGCCGACGAAACGGGGGGGCAGATATTCATGCAGCGTCACGACCAGCGGGATGCGCAGCTTCCTCCGAACCGCGAGTGCCAGGGCAGCAACGCCTTTCCAGTCGTCGTAGCCTTGTGTCGGAAACTGCACATGCACGATGTCGGGCTTGAGGCGTCGGACGAGCCCCTCGACTTCCCCGATAGCTTGAGCCTGCCAAGTGTGCATCGTGCGAAATACCACAGGAGCACTGCTCGACTGCTCCGGAGCCGGCGAGAAGCTCGTGAGCACCGAGACTTCGAATTCGCCGGACCTGCTCAAGGCGCGCGCCAAGTGCGCGGTATAGTCGCCGACGCCGCATTGCGCCGGCGGATATGAGCCGCTAATAAGTAAGACCTTCAAACGATCCTAGGAGCCGGCTTTCTCCAAGCCGGCAAGTCTTCGCGTAAAGCGCTTGATCCGACTGGCGGCTCTCCTTGTCTGCCGATAGAACCGAAATTCCAGTAGCGAGGCGAGGTTAGCGCGCCTGAGATCCCGGTACGTTTTGAATGCCAAGCGGTTGATTTCCGCACGTTCGGCTGTACCCGACCGATCTTGCATATCAAGAAAGACGATGGGTGGGAATTCATTGGCCAGTACGCGGCGCATGTGTCGTGCTTCAAAGCTGTTCGCTCCGAAAACCTCCGCGGCGATGCGGTGGTATCCATCCATAGGCATTGCATAAGGGTGGACCAGGCCTTTTTCCATGAAGAGTCGTTGCCGGAGCGCTTATACAGCAATGGCAGCCCCACGTAACGCAGCCTCATCCCGTGAGGCATCATGCGGCAGATGCGCACAACGTGCCCAAAGGCTCCCCACGTACTTTTCTTCCAGCCGCTGCTCATTCCAGCGTTCACGGCATAAGGGGTCAGCGCGTACGCCAATCTCTCGGAATAGTCGCCGACCCCGCAGCGCATCGGCGGATAGGAGCCGGCCATCCGCAGAACGCGCATATACAATGACAATGCTCGGACCAGAGCCTTTCCATCTCAGTCCACGTCCTCAGATCGATGCTATACAAAGAAATCGCCAATTGCAGACTGTGTAACGCAGCCGGGCTCGACGACGTTTTTGAATTGGGGCACCAGGCGCTGACCGGAATCTTTCCCAAGTCCAATAGCGAAGACGTTGCCAGCGGCCCCCTGGTCCTCGCCAAATGCAACCAGTGCCACCTCGTGCAACTGCGGCACAACTATGACTTAGCACGACTCTACGGAGCGACCTACGGCTATCGTTCCGGGCTCAACCAGTCGATGGTGCGACATCTGCACAAGAAGGTAGAGCGCATCCGCTCGCTCGTCCAGCTGCAGGCGGGAGACCTGGTCGTCGACATCGGCAGCAACGACAGCACGCTTTTGCAGGCCTATCCCGCGGAGCTCAAGCTGGTTGGCGTGGACCCGTCAGGTCCGAAGTTCCGCCGCTACTATCCTGCGCATATCGATCTGATCCCCGATTTTTTCAGCGTCGCGGCCGTGCGCCAGCACATTGCCGGCGCCCGCGCCAAGGTCGTCACCTCGATCGCCATGTTCTACGATCTCGAGAGGCCGCAGGCGTTCGTCGATGAGGTGGCCGGCCTTCTGCACGACGAAGGCGTCTGGGTCTTCGAGCAGAGCTACCTGCCGCTGATGCTGCAGACCAGCTCCTACGACACGGTTTGCCACGAGCATCTCGAATACTACGCGCTCGCTCAGGTGAAGCGCATGACCGACAAGGCCGGCTTGAAGATCGTCGGCCTCGAGCTCAACGACGTCAACGGCGGCAGCTTTTCCGTGACCGCCGCCAAACGGGGCAGTCAGTTTCCCGAAGGGAGCGCGTTGATTGCAGAAGCGCTGGAAAAGGAACGCAGCTTGAAGCTCGATTCTCTCGAGACCTACACTTCGTTCGCGCGCGACGCCGCCAGCCATCGACAGGCTTTGCTGAGCTGCCTGAGCGAGCTGAAGGCCTCGGGCAAGAAGGTGCTGGGCTACGGCGCTTCGACCAAAGGCAATGTCCTCATCCAGTTCTGCGGCCTGGACGCCGACCTCATTGGCTGCATCGCCGAAGTGAACGAGGACAAATTCGGCTCTTACACGCCCGGCTCGAAAATTCCCATCGTCTCGGAGGCGGAGGCGCGCGCTCAACGGCCGGACGTGTTTGTCGTGTTTCCGTGGCACTTTCGCGAAGGCATCCTGAAGAGGGAACAGGCGTTCCTACAGGGCGGGGGCGAATTCATCTTCCCGCTACCGAGCATCGATCGCGTATCGGCGCGCGGCACGCGCACCTTGTGGCGCTCAGGCTAAGCGCGCTCTGATCGCGTCGCGAGCGAGGCCGCGGATCGGCGAGCACACCGCGGCGGCAAGCGTGGCCACGGCCCAGATCGAAACCAGGAGCGCCAGGTCGTAGGCGCCCGCTGCCGCGCGCTGGGGCAGCAACACCCGGGCGGCGCCGACCACGATCAGGCTCGCAAGCAGCGCCGGCACCACGTCGCCCGAGAACCATCGCAGCAAGCCGCCGCCTTTCAGCAGCACGCGATGGGTCACCGGCAGGCCGACCAGCAGGTAGATCGCGTTGGCAGCCGCCCACATGGCGGCCGCACCGACCGCCCCGAAGTGCAACGTGATCACGATTAGCGATGGCACGAGCAGGGCGACCAGCGCCAGGTTGATCGACAGCCCGATCCTGGTGTTGCCGTGTGCCAGCTGCAGCGCGAAGGGCACGTTCATGAGCGCGTTTAGGGACGTCCCTACCACGAGCAGGCTGACAAGTGGCGCCACCTCGGTGGCGAGCTGCGCGTCGCGCAGCCACAGTGAAAGAATCGCGACCGGATAGACGGCAAGCACTGCGGCTAGCGGCAGAACCAGCACCGCCATGACCTGCGTCGCTGTGTGATAGCAGCGCGCGATCGCCTCCGGGTCCACGCGCGCCACCAGCAGCGACAGCCTGGGCAGATAAGCGCTGAACACCGGCGTGATGAAAGCATACAAGCCGCGCGATACGGTGGCGGCGATGCTGTAATGCGCGAAGCTCTCCAACGCCAGCAGCCGGCTCAGCACCACCTTGTCGAGATGCGTGATCACCAGCCCGCTCGCGGAGATCACGCTCATGCCGAGCGAGAAGCGCCAGTGCCGGCGCAGGATGCCGAAATCGCGCTTCGCTTCGGCCCGCCGCACGCCGATCTGGCTCCAGAAGAAGCCACGCATCACCAGGAAGTTAAGGGTCGCCGTGCCCGCCTGCCACGCGAGCAGCCAGGCGACCGAGTGCGGACCGAGCCAGATAAACACCAGGCCGCCGATGCTGCCGAGCGCACTCATCGGAATCTGGATGGCGTTGACCGCGACCTGCTTTTGCAGGCCGGCTAGCGCGTTGCCGTAAAAGGCCGTGCCCCACTGCAGGCCGATGAGCAGCGCGAAAACCCGTGCCGCTGCGACGATGTCGGGCTGCTGCAAGGCTCCCGGCTTTAGCCACCAGATCGTCAGCCAAGGCAGCGCGAAAAGCAGCACCGCCGCGCAGCCGATGCCGAGCAGCCAATACCAGCTTTCCAGCGTCTTGACGAAGCCGCCCAGCTCGGTGCTCGCGATGCCTGCGGAACGGGCCATTTCACGGTTGACGGTTGCTCCCACGCCGAGATCGAGCAATTGCAGGAGCATCTGCACCGCCAGAAAAAATGCGATCAGCCCGTACGCCTCGATGCCCAGCAGCTTGATGTAGAACGGCGTGATGAAGAGCGCGAGTGTAATGGCCCACGCTTGACCTGCGATGTTCGCGGCAATGTTGACGCGGATTGCGCTCACTGCGGCGCCGGCAGCGACCTCAACCCGCGCGCTGCAGCACGAGCCACGCAAACGTATAGCGGCGCTCGGCGTAGAAGATGGCGGGCGATGGCGCGTCAAACTGCAGGGGCCCGCAGGGCGTGAGCCCGTGCGCTGCCGCGACGCGCAGGAACTGCGCCACGTCGTCGCGCGAGAAGATGGTCCAGCTCATGTCGAACATGCGGATCCCGGCAGTGGAGATCTTGTCGGGCCAGTAATCGAACGAAGCGATGAAGTAGCCACCGGGGCGCAGCACTCTCTGCAGCTCGCGGGCCAGGGTTGCGCCGTCAAAACCGTGCTCGATCACCGAGATCGACGTAACGGCGGCGAACGAGCCGTCGGCGTAAGGCGCTCGCAGGAAGTTGCCGACACGATAGTCGATGGCATCGGCAAACGGCATTGCAGCGATCCCGGGGTTTAGGTCGATCGCCGAGACGCGCGTGTAGCCCAGCCGGTGCAGCACCGGCGGCAGCTCGGAGCCGAAAGCGCCGATATCGAGCAGCGGCGCGTCCTTCGGCACGCGGGCCTCGATGAATTCGGCCGTCTTCAGCACGTCCCAGCTCTTCAGCTGGTCGCCGATGCGCAGCGCCCGCGGCGCAAGGCGAAAACGCGTCAGCCAGGTTCGCCACGGCGCCGTGGCGAAGGACAGGCCGCGGCGGCGAAGCTCGCGGCGCCCGGCGAGGATCTGGCTGCGCGATTGCAGGATTTCGAGCGTCAAGAGCCTCAGCCGCCCGCGGCGACGCGCCGCGTGTCGGCGTCGACCATCATGGCAATCAGCTCTTCGAGCGAGGTCTTCGGCCTCCAGCCGAGGCGGCGCTGCGCCTTGGCCGGATTGCCGCGCAACACGTCGACTTCGGCGGGGCGGAAGAATTTCGGATCCACCACCACGTGATCCTCGTAGTTGAGCCCCACGTGCCGGAAGGCAAGGTGGCACATTTCGCGGACGGTGACGGTGCGGCCCGTGGCCACGACATAGTCGTCCGGATCCGGCTGTTGCAGCATCAGCCAGATCGCCTCGACGTAATCGCCGGCGAAGCCCCAGTCGCGGCGAGCATCGAGATTGCCCATGCGCAACTCGCGCTGCTTGCCTTGCTTGATGCGTGCCACTGCATCGGTCACCTTGCGCGTCACGAACTCGATGCCGCGCAACGGGGATTCGTGGTTGAAGAGAATCCCGCTCGACGCATGCATGCCAAAGCTTTCCCGATAGTTGACCGTGATCCAATGGCCATAGAGCTTCGCCACGCCGTAGGGGCTGCGTGGATGAAACGGCGTGGATTCGTCCTGCAGCTCCGCTTGGACCTTGCCGAACATTTCGCTGCTCGAGGCCTGGTAGAAGCGGATCTTGGGATCGGTCAGGCGCACCGCCTCGAGCACGATCGCCACCGCGAGGGCGGTCGCGTTGGTGGTCAGCAACGGCTGGTACCACGAGGTGGCAACGAAGCTTTGCGCGGCGAGGTTGTAATACTCCTCCGGTGTCGTCGCATGCAGCGCGCGGATCACCGACGAGAGGTCGCTGATGTCGGCGTCGATCAGCTTCACCGAGTCGAGCACGCCGAGCTCGCGCAGGCGCCAGCTGGTATCGCTCGAGCGGCGCGCCAGAAGTCCCGACACCTCGTAGCCTTTGCCGAGCAGCAGCTTGGCGAGGTAAGCGCCATCCTGCCCGGTGATGCCGGAAATCAACGCCTTTTTGGCCATCAGATGAGCGCCCAGCTGCGCAATAGGTCGCGGAGCGATTGATCGAAAGGTATTCGCGGCCGCCAGCCCGTATCGTCGCACAGCTTGCGATTCGAGCCGCAATGGCGCTTCTGCTCGTTCGGGCGCAGCTTTTGCTCCGCGACCCTGATGTCGGCCTCGACGCCCGCGAGCTCGAGCATGCGCCGCAGGACCTCGCCGACGTTGCGCTCGATGCCCGAGCAGACGTTGTAGACCTCTCCCGAGCGCCCCGCGGCGAGCAGCCTGAGGTAGGCGTGCACCACGTCGCGCACGTCCGAGAAGTCGCGCGTCACGTCGATGTTGCCGGTTTCTACCTGCGCCGCGTGGCGGCCCTGCTTGATCTCGACGATCTGCCGCGCCATCGCCGGCAGGAAGAAGCGCTCGGACTGGCCCGCGCCGATGTGATTGAACGGCCGCGCAACCAGTATGCGCAACTCGGAGGTGACGGCTGCCTGGCAGCAGTACGCCTCGGCCGCGAGCTTCGCCGCGGCGTACGGGTTGCGCGGCCGCGGAATGCGTTCTTCGGTGACCGGCAGTGCATCGGGCGGCACCGCGCCGTATACGTCCCCGGAGCTGACGTAGAGAAAGGCGCCCAAGAAACCCTCCTGCTTCAACGCTTCGAGCAGGTTGATGGTGCCGTGCAGGTTGATCTCGTAGGTCTCGTTCGGTCGCTCGATCGACTCGGGTACGAACGAAATCGCCGCAAGGTGGATCACCGCGTCGTAATGCGCGCCGCGCAGCGCCTTTTGCAGCGCGGCGGGCTGGCGAAGATCGACGTCGCCGCCGAGCGCAACGAAGCGATCTTGCGCATCGAGTTCGCCGCGCGCGGACATGCCGAAGAGAGTGTTTCCGACGAAGCCGGATGCGCCCGTGACGAGGATAGTGGACATACTGGCGTTGGAAGGTGCCGGATTATAGGATGCACGCCATGAAGGTCGCCGTCATCGGGCTCGGATATGTCGGACTGCCGCTCGCCGTCGCCTTCGGTGCCGTATGCCCGACCATCGGCTTCGACCGCGACCAGCGCAAGATCGCGCGCCTGCGCGAACGCAACGACGTCACCGGCGAGGTGAGCGCCGAGCAGTTCGCAGCCGCGCGGCAGCTGCAGTGCACCGCTGAGCCGGCAGCGCTGCGCGAAGCCGATTTTCTGATCGTCGCGGTGCCCACGCCGGTGGATATCGCGCACCGGCCCGATCTGAGCGTGCTGCTTTCGGCGGTGGAGACCGCCGGAAGGCACATGAAGCGCGGCGCCACGGTGGTGGTCGAGTCGACCGTCTACCCCGGTTGCACCGAGGAGGATTGCGTGCCGGTGCTGGAGCGCGCTTCGGGGATGCGCTGGCGCGAGGGCTTCAACGTGGGCTATTCGCCAGAGCGCATCAACCCCGGAGACAAGGAGCATCGCCTCGCGACCATCACCAAGGTGGTGTCGGGCGACGGTCCCGAGGCGCTGCAGCGCGTGGCGCAGCTTTACGAACAGGTGGCGCTTGCCGGGGTGCATCGCGCCCCCAGCATCCGAGTCGCCGAAGCGGCCAAGGTGATCGAGAACACGCAGCGCGACCTCAACATCGCGCTGATGAACGAGCTCGCCATCATCTTCCACCGCATGGGCATCGACACCGCCGAGGTGCTGCGCGCGGCGTCGACCAAATGGAATTTTGTGCGCTTCCAGCCGGGTCTGGTCGGTGGACACTGCATCGGCGTGGACCCTTATTACCTCACGCACAAGGCCGAGATGCTCGGCTACCACCCGGAAGTGATCCTCGCGGGCCGGCGCATCAACGACGGCATGGCGCGCTTCGTCGCCGAGATGGCGGTGAAACGCATGGCGCAGGCGGGGTTCGCCGCGCACGGCTCGAAGGCGATCGTCGCCGGACTCGCGTTCAAGGAGGATTGTCCGGATCTGCGCAACTCGAAAGTCGCCGATCTCATCGCCGAGCTGCGCAATTACGGGCTGGAGGTGCACGTGCACGATCCGGTGGTCGACGCCGAAGAGGCCGGGCACGAATACGGCATCGAGCTCGAGCGTTGGGAGCGATTGCCGCGCGCCGAACTCGTCGTGCTGGCGGTGCCGCACCGCGAGCTCCTCGCCCGCCCGCTCGCCGAGTACGCGGCAAAGGCAGTGCGCGGCGCCGTCTTCGTCGATGTGAAGTCGCGCCTGGAACCGCGCGAACTAGGCGCCGCGGGATTCACCGCGTGGCGCTTGTGAAGGGCGCTGGCCGAGCCACAGACCCACGAGCAGTGCGGCAAGCAGTCCGTGTTCATGGTGCAGCGTGGTGTTCACTGTCCCCGCAACGCAGGTCACGATCCATGCGCTGGCCGCCGCGCCCCACAATAACCAGTACTGATCGGGGTCGCCGCGTCTTGGCCGTGCGCGCGCGAGCGCCACAAGCCAAGCTACGAGTATTGCCGCCAGCGGCGCGCTCCCGATAACGCCGCGCTCAGCCAACGTATTGAAATATAGGCTGTGCGCGTGCGTATAGAGCGTGCGGTAGGGTTCCTGCTCGTTACGCGTAAGCTGCGAGAAATTATCCATTCCCACGCCGAACCAGGGATGCGCTTGCCAGGCGTCGATGGCGATGCGCCAGACGCGATCCCTGAAGTTCAATGCATCGCCGGTGGCGAACTGAGCCTTTTGCTTCTCGAATACACCCGCGCTGCCGAGTGTGGCAGCGAGCGTGATCGCGGCAAGCACTCCGGCGACACAAAGCGCCGGCCAGCGTGAGCGCCGCAACCACGCGACGCCGAGCGCGCAGAGCGCGATCAAGCCGGCGCCCACCGCGCCGCGGCTTTCTGTGGCAAACAGGCCGAGCAGGATGACGGCCGCGGCGGCGCCGACGATGACCCGTTGCGCACCGGCGAAGAGCCACGAAGCACACAGTCCCAGGACGATGGCGAGATAAATCGCGCTGTGATTGACGTGGCCTACCGAGTTGAGCTCGATTCGTTGCTGCGTGCCAAGCCAGATCCGCAGTAGCGCCACGCCGAGCCCCAGCACGGCCGAGGCAACGAGCGTGGCGAGCAGGGCCCGCAGCTCGCTCTCGCTAAAGCGGCTGCGCTTGAGCGTCCAGAGCACGCTGCCGTAGCGCACCGGGTCGAGCGCCCCACGCCATTCGCTACCGTGCAATGCGGCTCCGGCCGCGACGGCGAATCCACCTACGAGCCAGACGGCGATCAGCGAGTCCCACAGATCCCAGCGGCCGCCGAAGTTACGGCTCGCAGCACGATTTACGAGCCACACGCACAGATAGCCCGCCCATGCGAGATTCTTCGGCGCCTCGTACAGCGGCAGAAAGAGGCACAACGCAAGCAGCAGACCGATCTCGGCCTGCCGCCTCACGGATGGGGCATTGCCGCGGCGATCGAGTCCTGGTCGGCCTCGGAGAGATCCGCGCTCATCGGCAAGCTGATCACCTCGCGCGCCAGCTTCTCCGCCGCCGGGAACGAGAGTCCGCGATGGTGCGCGGCGTATGCGGGCTGCTGATGCAGCGACAGCGGATAGTGCACCGCCGTGGGAATTTCCTTCGCCTTGAGCGCGTCCTGGATGCGTGAGCGCTCGGGGCTGCGGAGGGTGTACTGCGCGAATACGCTGGTGCGATCGCGCTTTACCCGGATCGGACGAAATCGGCCGAGCAGCTCGTCGTAGCGCCGCGCGAGCGCGATACGACGCTCGAGCTCCCAGTCGAAGCGCCCGAGCTTGGCCAACAGCACCGCGCACTGCAGCGTGTCCATGCGGCCGCCGACGCCGATGCGCGTGTGCTGGTAGCGACCGCTCTGACCGTGATGGCGGATCTCGCGCATCGCCTTGGCGAGCGCGTCGTCGCTGGTGAAGAGCGCG
>Ga0137394_10001128_pt1 | contig 19285 bp, 11 predicted proteins | sample czobulk116metaG_FD_108278 | JGI IMG/M metagenome (GOLD analysis project Ga0137394, IMG submission 108278) | Vadose zone soil microbial communities from Angelo Coast Range Reserve, California, USA - czobulk1.16 metaG | ecosystem: Environmental > Terrestrial > Soil > Vadose zone | place: USA...
AGGGAAAGATCACCGCGTGCTGTTCGTAGACTTTCAAAATCTCTTCCACCATTTCCGGCTCAATCGCAGTGCCGTCGGCGAAGTAGACATTGCGCGGCAGGTCCTCTTCCGCGAAAGTCGAGAGCAGAGACTCACGCACCTCGGTAGACAAACGCGAAATATGAAATATGTGGGCCTGATTGAACCAAACCATCTCACGAGTTCGCGGATGCTTCATCGACACCTGGCAACGCTGTCGGGTGCGCAGTTGATCGTCGCCAATCCACTCAAACTCAATTGCCTCGGCGCGGCAATAGTCTTCCACTTCCCGCCTGCTCTTCGTTTGAAACACATCCTCCCAGTCCAGATCCAAGCCGGTGCCATAGTTGCGGACGTACATCAATCCCTTACGCTCAAAACAATTTCTGATCTCAGCCGGAACGTGTTGGTAAATCTTTCGGCTGTCAGCGATTGGCGTTTCGCCTTGCTGTTCGGCGACTTGCATGGAAAAGAACCAGAGCTTCATCGGCCAACTGCCTGAATAGGAATGCTCGTTGTGTAATGGGATCGATTGATGTGCGGGATACTCGGTCGACGTGTATATGTGCCCACTCACCAGAGTCCGCGGTGTCGATTGGTAGGAGTAGTTCAGGAGCTTTCCGGAAGCTGTTTCAATTAGCTGTTCGAATCCTTCTGTAGAACTCAGATCAAAATTGCGGAATAGTATTGCGCCCACTTGCAGTAGGTTTTCCTCAAGGAACTCGCGATTCTTCGTTGCCCAATCTATTAGATCGACTCCGATGACCGCAGGCTCGATGACCAAAGGCAGACGTGATCCGACCCGCAAGTAGCCGGTACTAACGGAGTCAGCGGCAAGCTGTGGAATTCCTGCTGAAGTGGCCTCGAGTTGAAGATTACTCACTAATCACCGTTCCCATGAATTCGTTGGATTTTGGCCGTATGCCTTGACCCTGCATATCGGTAGTATCCCGTACTCAAAGCGCTCGAAGACTTTTTCACTTTCCTCCTAGATAGAAAGTTGCAAAGCGCCTCAGATGCCAGAAAATAAAAGGGTTAGGGGCAACTTTGAGAGGGGGGCTCGAGGGTCCTGGATTGGTCAGGTTTCGAGATTTCGGGTGGCGATAGGCTTGAACCTAAACAGAGCGCGCAGTTGGGTAACGGGAATGTCTTCGAAGCGGGGTCGCAGATAACTCACGACTCCCAGTTTTTTTCTCCGTACCAACCAGAACAACGATATGAGCATGGTCACGCTATAGCCCAGCAACGAAGCCACTGCAGCTCCCACGATTCCCAATCGAGGCAGCAGGAGCAGCAGTGAAACTACCGTCACCACGGCCGACGCCAAACGTGCGGTGGTGGCCAGTCCTGGATTTCCAAAGCCCCTAAGCCCACTGACCATCACGCCACCAACACTCAGCACGACCGAAGCGAGTAGCAGGATGCGTAGACTTGAGGTGGCCGCGAGAAAACTTTCTCCGTAGACATACTTCAAGACAAGGGGAGCTCCTATCCATAGAGGCACGAGTGCGAACAGATGGGTATAGAGAGTCAGTCGCAAACTTCTGCCAAGCAACCGCTCAGCTCGATCGGCCTCTGAGGCTGCGACCTCGGGCATCAGGGCATCGGCAATCGAACCAGCAAGAATGGCGATGATCTCCGAGAGGCGCACGGCAATGAAGTAAAGGCCGATAGCAGCACTCGAGGCCATGGCGCCAAGTAGCAGTTGGTCTAACCGGAGCGTGGTGAAGTCTGCCATCACTCCAGGATAGTCGCGCACGCCGTACCCAAGAGCTGCTTTCCAGTTTGACCAACTGGGCTGCCAACGCGGCTTCAGTTCCCGCAGGACAGCGAACAGTGATAAAGACATTGCGCCGAATTGAGCCACGATTAACGCGAGCGCCGCGGTCTCAACGGTCAGCCTCCCAGAAATCCAAAGTGTGAGATAAGCAGCCGCCTGCACCACAAAGAACAACAGCCGCGCAGCGCCCGCCCAACCGAAACGACGTGCGCCCTCGAGCAATCCGATCATCAGAAACTGGACCAGGGCAGCCGGGATGTTCACCAGATAGATTCTAACCAGCCTCATTGTTTCAGGGCTGCGTTCGCCCACCACGTGGGGAACCAGCAACTCTGAGAAGGCCACGGTTATCGGACCAACAATCAGCGCGAAGAGGATTGCGTTTGAAAACAACCTCGAGACGCATTCGGGTTCTTTCGCCATCCAGTAACGATGCGCCTGATCCAATCCGAAGGTCACCAGCAGGGCGCAGACTGGCGGCCAGAGCGTGATCACCAACAAATCCCCTCGGCCAGCTGGACCCAAAGCCCACGCGCTTAACAAACTGGTCGCAACGCCACAGAAAAGGATCATGGCGTTGGCGATAAAAACCAGCTTTACGTTTCTAAAAATCATTGGGTTAACCGGACTCGTGATCTCGTAGTTTATTGACTCAAGTACACAGGCGCCGTGCTCAACGTGATGCCTACCCCGTTTGGGCCAGAAGTGATCACACCAATTGTCTCGCCCGTATGCCTTGTGCTCGTGTACCGGCCCACTTTGAGCGGGACGATAAGATTGTGGCTCCGGCTCGTAGTCCACGCAGCCACGCGTAACTCAGCTCCCTTGCGGAAAAAAAGCACATAGTCCTCGTCGTCGCCAATATCGAGACGCTTTTCAAATCGGTATCCGTTGAAAAAGCTTGTTAGCGTTTTCGCTGCCAGATAAGCGGGCTTTGCATCGTAAACCGGCTCACGACCTTCATAATACGAATGGGAAACAATGCCGAAGTGATGTTCACCTTCGTTAGGATCTAAACCATCATCACGCCAGTCATACCAGATCGACAGTGAAATATTATTGGACACGTTGGTTAACCAGGAGCGCGCGAGCATTTGGGCCTGCTTTTCCTTCGTCATCCCCGGCCAAACCGCGGAATAACCCCATTCGCTCGAGATGATCGGGATATCCTGTTTTTGAGTATTCGACTTTGAATTTCGGACATTGGAACGGGCCGAGTAGGTCTTGATCATTTCTCGCATGCGACAGTAATCCCGCGCTGCTGTTTCTGGATCGTTGCGTCGATACGGATGAATCGAAACTGCCGACCAGTATTCAAGCAACCCGGCTTTGAAGCATGTCTCAAGAAAATCGAAATCGATTTCCGAGGTTGCGGGACCGACAAGTTTCTCGTTGGGTACTGACTCACGGAAGCCACGACCAACTGCCAACGCCAGGGCAGCATAATCTTGAGCGTTTGGTTTTGGGGGCCAAAACAGTGAATGGTTGGGCTCATTGTAGATTTCCCAAATCACTTCGCGACCGGAGAAATGTCTCGCGGCTGCGACTGCCCAGCGCGTGAATGCCTGCCTCGTCGTTTCAGTTCGCGGTGGTGCACCGTTGTCGTAGAGCGGGTTGCCGTAGTCAAGGATAAAGAGTGTCCGAATATTGAAAGGCTTCAGGGCCTCCAATAACCGATCGTACTCGGAGAAGTCGTAGCGGCCAGGTTGTGTTTCAGTCACATCCCATTTGAGATCCATCCTCACCCACCGAAGACCCGCTTCGGAAAGCATCTTTATCTCGCCGGGCTTCGGATTAGTGAAATGAATGTTGATACCAAAACCGTCCGGGATGCCGGAGGCTGCGGAGGTGGTTTGCGAACCGAAGGTGCAGTCTTCCTGAGGAATACAGCCGGAGCACGGGAAAGAAAGAACGACGAGGAGGACCAGCGGGCTAGTAAAGCGAAATTTTGTCATTGGTATGGCGTAGCTCGAAGTTCAACGGTAATTTGCTTCCTGAATCAGCAGCCCAAAGGCTGAACTTTGAACTACGGCGCCAGCAGCAGCAATGGCGCCGACGTTACTTTACAGAACCGAGCGCGGTAGCGCCGGATGTTAGAGTCAACCTAAAATACTCGATGAATCCGCGCGAATCATTATCATCCGAACTTGACTCCAGCATCCGGCGCTACCGCGCTCGGTTCTGTAATGGCACAGACCTTCCTTTTATCAAACTGACCCACTACCCTATTCCAGGCCAAGCAATGCATCGGCTGTGTGACTCTTGGCTGGTGGTGTCCGGCGCGATAATCTGGCGAATTGAACGCGAATGGCCGTCGGCGTGAAGCTGGCTGGCACGTCATCCCAACGCGGCCTCAGACATTCCCAGACGGTAACCCGACGTCGTCGCAGCAACCAGAACAACGCCACTATGAACATCACACTGTAACCAACTATTGACGAGAGCGCCGCACCCTGAATTCCCCTTGATGGCAGCCACGTAAGCAACGCCACTACCATTACGATTGCCGCGGCGATCCTGGCGATAGCGCTCAAGCCGGGATGACCTAATCCGTTTAATCCGCTGATCACGATCGCGCCTGCGCTCCAAACAACTGAGGCAAACATCAGCAACCGTAAAACGTTTGTAACCGGCACGAAGCCTTCCCCGAAAGCGAAGCGCAGAATATAAGGCGCAGCGATCCAGAGCGGAATCAGGATCAGCAAATGTGCACAGAGCGTGAGGCGCAGACTTCGCGCCACTATACGCGTCGCCTCATCAGCATTCTTCGACGCCGCAACTTCCGGCAACAACGCGTCGCCTACTGACCCAGCTAAGGTGGTGGTAATGTCGGCTAGTCGGAGCGCTACAACGTAAAGGCCCAGCGCACTGCTCGACGCCATTCCCACTAGCATCATTAAGTCGAGCCGCCAGTTCACAAATTCGGTTAGGATGCCTGGATAATCCCGAATTCCATAACGAAGTGTATTTCTAAGTTCGTCCCGACTCGGGTTCCACTTTGGTTTGAGTTCCAACCAAACTGCAATAAGAGATACAACTAACGAAGCTACCAGCGAAAAGACCATTGTGTAGGAAGCGCTCGCAACCGTTAGTTGCCCCATCAGCCAAAGGACGATGTAACTCACTAACTGCACACCGAAAAGGATCAAACGCAACGCTCCGACCCAGGTAAAGCGGCGCGCTCCTTCCAACATTCCGCGAGAGAGATCGGTAAGCATATGAACCGGGATCACGAGCAGATAAATCCGCGAGAGTCGCAACACCTCTGGACTGCGCTCACCAATCAAGTGTGGAATCAGAACCTCGGCCACCGCGAGCGTGATTAATCCCATCGCGAGCGTGAAGATTACTGCGTTCGCGAATAAGGCTGAGACGCATTCAGGCCGTTTTGCAATCCAGAAACGATAAGCCTGCGGCAGTCCGAATTGCGCGACCATTGAAAAAATTGCCGGCCACATCAGCACAACCATGAGCTCGCCGCGCCCGGAAGGCCCAAGCGCCCAGGCGCTCAACAGACCGGTCACCACGCCCGACGACAGCATCAAAGCGTTTGTGCCAAAGACTAACTTGATATTACGTGTCAACATTTAAGATGGTGTTTCATGCCGCGAGTTCGACGCGCGGATCGCGAATCGCTTCGGTTCGAGTTCCTATCACCTGCTGGTAAAGATCGTAGGTCTTCTCGGCAACTCGCTCCCACGAATACCGTTCGACTCGGGCTTGACCGGCTATCGAAAGGCGTTCGCGCAGGCTTTGATCCGAGAGCATCTGTCGCATTGCAGTTGCGAGTGCACTCGCGTTGCCTTCGGGAAATACCAGACCCGCATCGCCGATGACTTCCGGTATGGCGCCGCACGTAGAACCGATCACCGGCACTCCGCTAGCCATTGCCTCGACGATAACCCTTCCAAACTGCTCGCGAATCCGTTTGGTTGTTTCGGTAGGTATCACCAACAGATCCATCTGATGAAAATACTCCGGAACCAAAGCAAAATTGACGGCGCCAGTGAACTCAGCGCGTTCTCGGAGGTTAGCAGTGCGCAACCGTTGCTCGAATCCTTCGCGCTCCGGCCCGTCGCCCACCGCCAATATCTGCCAGCCATCGGCCCTCAGTTTTTCGAGCGCCTCCGCCAAAACGTTCAGACCTTTTCCCGGCAACATTCTGCCGACAAATCCGATCGTCAGTGGTTGATGAGATCGCCATTGACTTGCTGTTCGCGGACGAAACGCTTCGGTGTTTACTCCAAAGGGAATGATCGGAGCGGGCTTATCAAATCCCTTTGCGCGCAACACCTCAACCACTGTTTCACTACAGGCGTACATAGCCGCCACGCGTCGAAACGCACGCTGCTCGAGCCAGTTAAATGGTGGTGGATAATTGTGCAGGATGTTTTGGTTCGTCTGCATAACGATTGGCACTTTCGGCGCAAACCATTTGCACAGAGTCAGGACCTCCGCACCCGCAATGCTATAGGGCTCGTGACTTAGATCCACGACGTGTGGTCGATGCCGGCGCAATGCTTGAATGATCGGTCTCGGATCATAAGCAAACACCTGAATGTGTTTCGAAAAATAACTGCGTGCCGTTCTCACAGGAAATAGATCGTCCGGCGCAACCTCCACTTCCATCTCAGCTTCACGCCAGCGCGGCGTGGTGATTACTTCAAGATCGACATCCGGATAACATCGGACTACGGCACGCTCCCGCTGTCGCAATGCCGGAGTCAAGCTTGAATGGGCAATACGCAATACTCGCATTCTCCGTCCTCCACTTTTAGATAAATTGCGCTTAGCCATCATCCTTTTCGTTAGACTGAAATACTCGGATCCGGAAGCGCGCAAGGTTGTGATCCTCTGACCCTTTCAGCGATCAATTCATCAAAGAGACCTAAATACTGTTTGGCTATTTTCTCCCACGCGTAGTCCCTGGCTGTGGCCAGGCCGCGTTCGCGAACGCGCGCAAGTAGCGCCGGGTCACTCAGCACTCGATCCAACTTAGCCGCGATGTCAGCCGAGTCTCGCCTGATGTGAAAGCCGTTATCACCATCAATGAGGTAGTCCTCGATTCCGCCAACCGGCGACGCCAACACTGGCAGACCGGATGCCATGGCTTCGAGACAAACCAGCGCGAAGGTCTCATAGAGTGTGGGAAGCACAAACACATCGGCAGCCGGGTAGATACTCGGAAGGTCGTTACGCGTACCTGCGAAGATCACGCGATCACGAACGCCTAATTGTTCCGCCAATCGTTTGTAGGGGGCCACTGTGTCTCCACCGACGACCAGCAAGGCCGCCTTGGTCTTCATCTCGGCTAACGCCCGAATAACAAAAACCAGTCCCTTCAAACGATATTGGCTGCCGACGAAGAGCAGCAACGGAACATCTCTGGGAACACCAAAGCTGAAACGCACCTTAGCCCTTGAATTCGCATTTGCCGGATCGAAACGCGACAGATTGATGCCGTTTGGAATAGTGACGATGCGTTCGTCAGGAACGTTGTAGTGTTGCTTCAATTGCGAGCGTACTCGCTCCGAAATTGCCACGATGCGTCGATAACGTCCGCCGCCAAGCATTCGCCGATCGCGCCAGGCCACCCACAGATTGCTTGGGTTGAGCAGCCAGCGGTAGTAACCCGCACGCCGCTTCTCGACCAAAGACGCGCGGTTAATGGCATGAACAACGCAGACATCGCCGATTAGCGAGTCGCCGTGACTCAAAACGATTTTCGTACCGCGCATACGGTACGCACGCCAGGTCGCAATCAAAGTGAATAATGGAACGGCAACGATCGAGGCCAAGTGACGCCACCTGGCCCGTATGCCCCATACAGTCAGCCACGGCGCTACAAAAGTAATTCCATTCTGCGGTTCGGATTCAGTGGCCAAACTCGTCAAGACGCGCGCATCGATGCCCATGGCCAGCCACGCGCGGTGCAACTCGTAAGCTACAACCTCGCTGCCGCCCCCCAGTCCCATTTCCACCGACATCTGTAAAATAAATGCTTCTTCCATTTTGCTATGAAGGCCCGACAACTCTTCGTGTCTCGTTAGACCTTCGCCATCAGACTCTGCTGATTGAAAACAAACTGAAGTTATCTTTCCCATTAGGCAAACTTCGCTGAATCAACTTGTCTGGTTATGGTTTCCGCAGACGCGGCTTTTGTTTTTAGTTCAGCGTTGGTGGGGCCAATGGACTGATAGAAGGTCTCAAGTTCAGTCATATAACGGTCCGCGGAAAAGTTTGCGGCCACGTGTTGTTTTCCCTGCGCTGCCAGTCGTGAGCGCAGTTCACGCTCGCGGCTGAGATGGGCGATCGATTCCGCAAGCGCCCGCTGATCTCCCGGTGAAACCAACCAGCCATTAATGCCGTGTTGAATAATTTCGGGAATGCCATCCACCGCGGCAGCCAAAACGGGTGTGCCGCAGGCCATGGCCTCCAGAATCACCAGACCGAAAGGCTCGGCGCTTGAGTTAACTACCAACAAATCGAGCTCCCGCATAATTGCACTGATATCACTTCGTGAGCCGAGCATTTTCACTCGGTCAGCAACGCCTCGCGCTTTCGGTTGCTGTTTGAGACGTAACGCGTAATCACTATCGCGGTTGAAGAGCGCTGCGCCGACGATCAGGAGAGTAGCTCGCGTCACGTTTGCTTGAGCGAAAGCATCGATCAGTTCGAGTTGGCCTTTCCGCGGCGTTAATTGGCCAATGATGCCGAGAACAAAATCGTTTCCATTAAGACCAAACTCATCGCGGATCGCGTGGTGCGTAGCTCCACTTGCTTGAAACTTTTCGAGATCGATGGCATTCAGGATTACTCCGACGCGATTCCCAATCAAGGGAGAAAAACGACCGCGAAAATTCCTTGCCACGGCATCCGAAACGGCAATCATCCGGGTTCGCTTTGAGAGGGAGGCGAAGATTCGAATTAAAGTGCTCAGGGGATGACGCGGCATCAGATCGTGCAAATGCCAAACAACGGGCGTTTCCAATCCAAAGGTCGCTGCGGTGGCCACCAGACCTGCCCGTATGCTGTTCGCATGAATCAGATCCGGCTTGATGCTGCTGACCTTGCTCCGGAGGTGGCCCATGACCTGCAGGAACGATTTGCAGTAGCGTGCCAGGTGATCGACTCGCCACGTAAACCTTGCCTCAAGACCCTTCACCGTCTCCACCGGAACGCGGAGGTCAGCCACCATCTCGGCTAGCGCTCCCGATTCAGGACACACAACGATCGGCTCAAAGTTGTCGCGATGCAGTCGTCCCAGGATCATCGTTAGCAAACGCTCAGCGCCACTAGCCTGTCCTGTGTGGTTATAGAAAAGAATCTTCATTCAGCTAGGAGTGCCCCCTCTGAAACTGTCGCCGGTATCGTTCCAGCTCGCCTCTCTGCAAGGCGATGCCACTTCGCTTTGGTCAGCGCATAGATACCCGATGACTTAACTACAAAACGCGCCAGGTTATCGCGGCGGCTGAGTGGCACGCGCCAACGCGAGTGCTGACTGTTAGTCCCTTTCCAAACAGACCACGAAGCGCGATACCCGCACTCCGCGCTCAGCAGTTCGAGTTCTGCGTTGCATTCACCGTATGGCCAGGCCAGAAGATCAACGGCGGCGCCTGTAATTCCGCCGAGTAACCGCCGCGACTCAATCAATTCAAATCGGGCATCAGCACGCGCCAGACGATTGAAATGACGATGCCAGAGCCCATGCGCACCAATCGTGACCAATGGATGCCGCGATATCTCCCGCAACTCACTCTCGGCAAGGTATCCGTCACGTCCTACGAATCCCGCTGTGACGAAAAGCGTCATCGGCAACTGAAATCTTTCGAGCAGTGGAAGCGCAACCGTTAGATTGTCTCGATACCCATCGTCAAAAGTGATTGCCGACAGACGGCGGCTCGCCGCTGAGCGCAGTGTTTGATCGAGCGTCACGACCTGGCGGCGGCGTGAGAGCCAACGCAACTGTTGCTCGAAGCGCTCCGGTGAAATATCAGCATCCGCTGGAAGCGGCTCAGGCGGCGAGCTGATCGAGTGGTAAACCAACACTGAATGCATCGGATCTAAGCGATAAACGGGGAACTAATTTTAGTTTCCTGCTCCACTGGGTTTGGCTAACTGACGTTCATCCCGCGTCGTGATCATCATCAGCCGCCCCTCGGAATTCGCTCCTCATGAAAGAATTCTCCACATGCTGTAAACGTTGAATTAGTGGTTAATTTCAACGAACTGCGAGCGCTTGAGTTTTTTGGTAAGGATCTGCGATGTAACCCGGTGTCATGCCGTCGATTGTCACTTAATTGGAGGGAAACTTCTTCGCATTGTCTCTTTATGAAGCATGACGAAACGAATCAATTAAGCCTTAACGGCACGCCCAAATCCTATTAGCTAATTATCATGTCCAGCCAACTCATTTCACCACTTACTTTGATCGCGCGTTCGCGCGCGCTACGACCACACCTGATAACAAATACCCAAGCGCTTAGGCTTGCCGGGCGGAACGCCATCCGGCGAACCGAGCCAATAGAAAGCTGTGTACCGAGACTAGTAGCCGCGCAGGCAGCAGCGGCGCCTGATGCACCCGCGCTGTTTGCCGGCGCCGAGGTGATGAACTACGGGCAGCTTAATGATCGTGCAAATCAGGTGGCAAATTATCTAATCGCGTTGGGAGTTGACCCGGACAAAGAGATTGGCGCAGAGGATATCGTCGCCATTTGCCTCAATCGATCTACCACCGGCATCACTTGCGCTTTGGGTGCGCTTCTGTCCGGCAGCGCTTACTTGCCACTCGATCCGAGCTATCCTACCGAGCGGCTTAAGTTCATGCTGAGTGATGCTCAGCCCCGTGTGCTGATTACAACGCAAGACGTGGCAGCGCGACTTCCAGCGGGACGATGGCGAGTAGTCGTGATCGATCGCGATGTCGCGGAGATTGATCGTCAGTCTACCGTTTCTCCCGAAATCCGTTTGACCGCCGAACGACTCGCATACGTAATCTACACGTCAGGTTCAACTGGACGGCCAAAGGGAGTTGAAGTCACACACGCCAACCTAATGAATCTCATGTCGTGGCATCGGCAGACGTTTGAGGTCACGTGTGAAGATAGAGCAACCCTGGTGGCCGGCATCGGATTTGACGCTGCCGTGTGGGAAAGTTGGCCGTATCTCGCGGCTGGAGCGAGTCTGCACTTGCCGGAAGATGCAACTCGTCTCTCACCGGAACGACTTCGCGACTGGTTCGTGTCTGAACGAATCACTATTGGCTTTCTTCCAACCGCGCTTGCTGAGCGTGTGATGACGCTCGACTGGCCGCCGCAAACAGCTCTTCGCACTTTGTTAACCGGAGCCGAAATGCTCCGCCAGTTTCCGTCTGACTATTTGCCGTTTCGTGTAATTAACAATTACGGCCCAACCGAGTGCACTGTGGTTGCCACATCGGGACCCGTTCCGCATGATGTTTGCACCAACAGCCGGCCCACAATCGGCCGGCCCATTGCTAACACCCAAGTCTATATTCTGGATGAAGATATGCAGCCAGTGCCCGATCACGCAGCCGGAGAAATTTACGTTGGTGGGGCAGGTGTCGCGCGTGGTTATTTGAATCGGCCGGAGTTAACCCAGGAGAGGTTTGTTAAAGACCCTTTCAGTAAAGATCCCTGCGCGCGTCTTTACAGGACCGGCGATCTGGCCCGCTATTTGACCAACGGCGAGATTGCCTATTTGGGTAGAATTGACGAACAAATCAAGATCTTAGGGCACCGGATCGAGCCGAACGAGATCGTTTCCGTGCTTGATCGTCATCCACACATACAGTCGAGCCTCGTATTAGCGCGCGAAGAACCTTGTCGCGAGAAACACCTGGTCGCCTATGTTGTTCTCAATCCTGAATCGCAAACCTCAGCCGCCGATCTACGCTGTTTTCTCGAAAAAGAATTACCGCAGTACATGGTGCCCGCACTTTTCGTCCGGCTTGAAGCAATGCCGCTCACACAAAACGGTAAGGTTGACCGCGCTGCCCTGCCCGCACCAAATTCAGACAATACTTTGAGAGATGAAGAGTTCACTCCTCCTCGTACGCCTGTGGAGGAGCGTTTGGCAGTGATGCTTTCCGCTCTGCTGGGACTCGATCAAGTTAGCGTTCACGACAACTTCTTCATGTTGGGTGGACACTCGTTACTTGGTACTCAGCTCATCTCCCAACTTCGCGGCGCCTTTGGCATTGAGTTGCCGTTGCGGACACTCTTTGAATCGCCGACTGTCGAGCAACTATCGCACCAGATCGAGCGACTCGTAGTGGCCCAGATTGAAGCGATGAGCGAGGATGAGGTGCAGCGACTGTTGGCGTAAGACAGAAACCCATTTTCCATTTTCCATTTCTCATTTGACATAATTTGACATTTGTCATCGACTGCAGTGATGTAAAGTAATTGATGTTGTCCGGATTCAATGGCAAATGAAAAATGAGAAATGGAAAATCGTCACCGGCAATAAAAACATGACAACTACCAAAACGACTCCGCCAGGCAAAACGAGTCCGACGCTAAGTCTCTATCAGCTGCTTGATCCAGACGTTTTGGCAAACCCTTATCCGCTGTACGAACGCCTGCGTACCGAGGCTCCGGTGCATTGGGATCCTTATCTTCATGCCTGGGTAGTCACACGCTACGCAGACGTGATTACAGTGCTGCACCACTTTTCCGCTAACCGCACTCCAACGCCTGAACAATTTGCGGCCATAGGTCTCGCAGAATTAGCTCCGCTGGCGCAGGTGATGGTCAAGCAAATGCTCTTCATGGACGCACCGGATCACACGCGACTGCGCGCTCTCGCGTCGACGGCATTTACCCCGGCGAGAGTCGAATCACTGCGGCCCCATATCAAAGAGATTCTTAACAACCTGCTCAAGCCTTTGCTCGATGCCGGGCGCATGGATGTAATTGGAGATCTTGCCGCACCATTACCGGCGATCGTTACTGCCGAAATGATGGGCCTGCCAACCTCTGATGCTAATCAGCTAAAAGACTGGTCTGCCGATTTCGCTGAAGTACTTGGCAACTTTCAACACAATCCCGACCGCGCTTCGCGGACTTTGAAATGTGTCGAAGAAATGACCTCGTATTTTCGTGATGCCATTAATCGCATGAGGACAGAACCGAGCGAGGGCCTGATCAATGCGCTGTTGACTGCGGAGGTTGATGGCGATCGTCTGACCGAAGAAGAGATCGTTGCCAATTGCATCGTAACGATGGTTGGCGGGCAGGAGACCACCACCAACCTGATCGGCAACGGAGTGTTGACGTTGCTGCGTCACCCGGACCAATTGGAAAGATTGAGAAATGACCTTAGCCTCATTCCCTCAGCCGTTGAGGAACTCCTTCGTTACGAAAGTCCAAGCCAGCACACCGCTCGGATTTGTCGTGAAGACACAGAACTGGGCGGAAAATTAATTCGCAAAGGTCAGGCAGTCATCGCTGTGATGGGCGCGGGAAACCGCGATCCAGAACGCTTTCCGCATCCTGATCGGCTTGATGTTAGCCGCACGGACAATCGTCATCTGGCCTTTGGTTGGGCCAGCCACTTCTGCTTTGGTGCACCGTTGGCGCGCATTGAAGGGCAACTCGCGTTCGAAGCAATTGTTCGACTAACAGAGAATCTAGCCCTCCAGCCTGGACCACTCGTGTGGCGCGATAACCTTGGCTTACGCGGTTTGATTTCTCTTCCAGTTACTTTCGATAGGGTGCGATCCCCGCTTGAAAGTCACACCATAGTTGCGCCAGGCCCGACCGCGGGCCGTTGCCCTTTCCATGCAGCGTAAAGCAATCTGTTAGATTGCGTTGATGGCGAAATCTCAACTGAGTGGCGACCATGCCAACGCAAACTAACAGTTTGCGTTACAAACAGCGGAGGCTGAGCTAATAGTCATTGCAAGAACACTCTCAAATCAGCCCGGCAAACGTGAGTTTGTCGAACATTTCCGAGGCCAAACGGAACCTGCTGGAAAAGTATCTCCGCGGAGAACTTAAGCAGCGGCCAACCTCGCCTCGCACCATCGCGCCGCGTACACCAGGCGAGATTCCACTGCTCTCCTTTGCCCAGGAGCGATTGTGGTTTCTCGACCAACTCAATCCAGGCTCGGCTGTTTACAATGTTCCTCTCGCGGTGCGATTGTCCTGCGCAATTGATCCGCAGGCCCTTGAGCAGAGTGTTAATGAAATAGTGCGCCGTCACGAAACCTTGCGCACCTCTTTCGCCATTGCTGATGGACGGCCCGTACCCTCCGTTAGTTCACAACTCAAAGTCGATTTGCAGATCCATGATCTCACTTCGTCTCCGCAGGATGAACGTGAAGCCAAAGCTCGCGTTGTGTTGCGTGAGAAATCCGCATCGCCATTCGATCTGACTAGTGGTCCTCTCATTCGCGCGACGCTGGTAAACCTCAACGCAGACCAACACTTGTTCCTCGTTGTAATGCATCACATCGTTAGCGATGGTTGGTCCCTGGTATTGTTTTTCCAAGAACTGTCAGCTATCTACGATGCCTTCTCGCGCGGTGAACAATCTCCGCTCCCAGACACTACGATCCAGTATGCCGACTATGCCGCCTGGCAGCGTGAATGGCTTCAGGGGCAAGTGCTGGAAAAGCAACTTTCCTACTGGACAAAAGAGCTTGACGGCGAACTTCCGGTACTTGAACTCCCAACCGATAGACCGCGGCCCGCAGTTCAAACATTTAACGGTGCTCGCGAGTGGCTTGTCCTCTCGGAACAACTTACCGATTCAATCCTGGCCCTGGCTCAGCGCGAAGGCGTGACCTCGTTCATGATGCTGCTCGCGGCGTTCAAGGTCCTGCTTTATCGCTACAGCGGACACGAGGATGTCATCGTAGGCTCGCCAATCGCTAATCGCCCTCAAACAGAAACCGAATCGGTTATAGGCTTTTTCCTCAACAATCTGGCACTGCGCACAGATCTTTCCGGTGATCCGAGCTTTCGCGAACTGTTGACCCGCGTCAGAAAAACGGCGCTCAGTGCTTACGCGCACCAGGACGTGCCGTTTGAAAAATTGATCGACGCACTGAAGCCTAAACGCGACTTAAGTCGCACGCCGATCTTCCAGGTCTATTTCAATCTATTCAATTTCGGCGCCGAGATTAGTCTGCCGGGAAGCGATAACACGGTCTCGTTTGTAGAGGCCTGGGAACAGTCTGAAGAGGATTTATCGAAATTTGATTTGACTCTCTACGCCGGTTTGCGAGGTCGAAGACTTAAGCTCGCGTTCGTCTACAACACTGACTTATTTGATGCGGACACAGTAAGACTTATGCTGGTCCACTTCAGGGCTCTACTCGAGTCGATTGTTGCTAATCCTGGAGAGGGCATCTCGGAGTTATCGCTGCGGCCAGAGACGCAGGAATCCTTCGTGGCGAACCGCGTGCGGCCTGCCAATGAGTTTATCGAGTTTCGCAAAGAAGAAATCGAGCAGTCGATCTCCGCTCGTTTTGCCAGACAGGTGGAACAGTATCCCAACAGGCTCGCGGTTAATAGTAAGAACTACAAATGGACTTATGAAGACTTGAACACCGCCGTTAACAGAATCGCGCAATCGATTCTGGGCCTTGGTGGACCGCGCGAAGAGCGAATCGCACTCCTCTTCGAGCACGACGCTCCAATGGTCGCCGGGATGCTTGGCGCTTTAAGTGCCGGAAAGACTTATGTCGCCCTCGATCCTCATCACCCCAAAGGACGTCTGCTCGAAATCATCGAGCATTCACAAGCGACGGTGCTCCTGACAAACAATAAGAACCTCGCGCTGGCCCGCGAGCTGACTGAAAGCCCGGAGCTCGCGAACGCTAATGTCCAGTTGATAAACATCGATAGCACGATTTCGGTGACACCGGATTTGCCGGCGATGGCTTTGCCCACAATTGAACCCGACCGGCTTGCATACATTCTTTACACGTCAGGTTCTACCGGCGAGCCAAAGGGCGTTATGCAGAACCACCGGAACGTGCTGCATTACATCCGCGTTTACACCAACAACCTGCACCTCAGTTCTCAGGACCGGCTGAGTTTGTTTTCGTCATATTGCTTCGACGCGTCGGTAATGGATATTTACGGCGCATTGCTTAACGGTGCAACTCTCTACCCAATCGATATCAGGGAAGACGGATTCGCGGGCCTGGCTGAGCAACTAATCGACGATGAGATCACCGTCTATCATTCGACACCCACTGTCTACCGTTATTTCCTGGGAGCGCACGCATCCCTGCCTGCCGGCGTTGGTAACCCAAATCTATCCTTCCCTAAAGTTCGCTTGGTCGTTCTTGGCGGCGAGAAAGTAGACCGCAGCGATGTCGAGTTGTATCGGCAACACTTTTCAGATCATTGCATCTTCGTTAACGGTTTAGGACCAACCGAAGCAACTGTCAGCCTGCAAAACTTTATCGACAAAGAAACAAAAATCACCGGCGACAGCGTGCCTGTCGGCTTTGCAGTAGAAGACACCGAGGTCTTGTTGCTCAATAAGTCGGGCAGGCCAGCCGAAGTCTTCGGAGAAATTGCTATCAAGTCCGCCCACGTTGCCCCGGGCTACTGGCGGAATGCCGAGGCGACTACAAAGGCTTTTGTCAGTACGACGACTGTGAGGGACGGCTTGGGCCATCGAATCTACCGCACGGGAGATATGGGCCGGAGGTTGCCGGATGGAACTATCAAGTTTGAAGGCAGAAAAGATTTTCAGATTAAGATCAGAGGCTTTCGCGTTGAGTTAGGCGAGATTGAATCGGCGTTGATCCAACACCCGAAGGTCCGTGAAGGCGCGGTCATATCGCATGACAATGGCTCGGGCGATACCCGAGTGATCGCGTATGTGGTGCCCCGCCAGGAACAGTCTTCAAGAGTCCCTCGAGATAAGTTTCCATCAATCACTACTACTGAGTTGCGCGATTATCTGAAACAGAGGCTGCCGGAGTATATGGTCCCCGGCTCTTTCGTAGTGCTCGAATCGCTGCCGCTAACACCCAGCGGTAAATTGAATCGCCGGGCGTTGCCTGCCCCTGAAAGTAGTGAGGCCCGAACGAACGATAGAGTTGTAACGACGACCAATGCTGCTGAAACTCGATTGGAGAAGGTGCTGACGGCTATATGGTCGGAGCTTTTGGAAGTCAAAGCTATCAACGTCAATGACAATTTCTTTGAACTGGGCGGACATTCTTTATTGGCCGTTCGGCTCTTCGCGCAGATTGAAAAGAAACTAGGCAAACGCCTGCCACTCTCAATCCTCTTCCAGGCCCCCACAGTTGCACAACTCGCGGCGGTCATTCAAAAGGATTGGACACCGGCCTGGTCATCGTTGGTTGAAATTCAATCCGGTGACGCCGTAGGTTCCAAGCCTCCTTTTTTCTGTGTTCATGCATTGGGTGGTAATGTCCTGGAGTATTACGATCTGGCGCGACACCTCGGAGGGGACCAACCGTTTTACGGATTGCAATCTCAAGGTTTGGACGGAAAGCGGTCGCCGCATACGCGCGTCGAAGACATGGCTGCTCACTACATCAAGGAGATGCGGGAGCTGCAGCCGGAAGGTCCATACTTCATCGGCGGACGATCGTTGGGCGGAATGGTGGCGTTTGAAATGGCCCAGCAGCTTAAGGCGCAAGGCCAAACGATTGGATTGCTCGCCCTGTTGGATACTTACCCATCGGGTTACGCCAAACTGTTTCGTAACGAGAAAACGCTGCGTGCTGCACTTGGTCGTGGTCTGAGGCGAACCAAAGCCCACCTGGCAAACCTGCGAAGCCTATCGGTTAACGAGGGACTCTCTTACGTGATCAAGAAAGCGCGTTTTGCGCCGCGTAAGATGAAGAGCCAGGTGTGGCGCCGTATGTATCAGTCTTATGAAAAGTTCGGACGCCCGCTCCCACGCATGCTCAAGGACATCAAGGAAATTAACTCACTCGCCGTGCGCGATTATGTTCCGCAAGTCTACGACGGCAAGGTCACGCTCTTCTGGGCCAGCGAGGACCTGCGAACTTCAATTGATCTGGTTGAAGGCTGGCGCGTTTTGGCCGGCGGCGGAATCGAAGTTTACGAAATTTCCGGCAGCCATTTGGATATCGTCAAAGAACCTCACGTCCAGGACCTGGCCAGCAAGTTAAGCTCCTGCCTGCAGTCGAACTAACGTCTTCGACAGTGACTCTCGGCCCGTGAATTACATGACTAGAATGCCGAGTCTCCAGGCGCTATCTGCTCAACCAACACATTTTTCAATTCGTTCGTCTCTAGAAACCGCTTAGTCTTTCCCTGGTGGACTCTTATCTGGTCATCGTTCACACCTAAAAGTGAAACTATCTGTTGAGCTCTCTTTTGCACCGACTCTGCAGTCTCGCAGTTACTAATCACGAACAATCGACTGGTCAACTCCCTCCTCAGGGCCTGCGCCAGGATCTCGTTGACATGTTCGTCGCCAAAACCATAGCCGACAGAGACGATGAGTTTCGCTTGGAGCGAAAACTTTCGTAATTGATACGCATAGAACAGGTAGGGATCTGCAGCCTCAAGCTTAAACTCTCGGCCGAAGATCAACTGCATGCTTTCGGCTGGTATTCCTTCTGTTTGTTCGACGCAGTACAGGTTCTTCGACTCATCGCGCTTCCAGTTTATCGATCCGTGCAATTTGTATAGGTACATTTCTGGCGGTGTGGGACCGCTGTCAACATCCTCGAAGCGTTCCCAATCCCAGGTATACTCTGGCCCAACTCCCTCGAAGCCAGTCTCCACGCGAAAATCGGTCGTGTTGAGTCTCTCCACGCAGAGGTCGTAATTCAGAGAAAAGATCTGAATTGGAAAATTAATATCGCGCTGGAGTTGGATTAGGCCTCGGTAGTAACCTGCTTTGGAGATTCCATCCGGCGACATCCAGTTTTTGAGCTTTCTAAGTATCAGACGTCGAAATTCTTTTACCTTTGAAAAATCGGTTTCCGCCAACGCGACAAATCGCGAATTCCAGGAGGCGATGAAAGGATAGAGCGGGTGCTCTTCGTTTCTCTCAAGTTCATAAAGCGTGTTTACCAGCGTCTCAATGTTGTATAGGACTTCTTTCTGAAAGAGCCCTTTTAGTCCAGCCGAGTAATAGATTGCGCTCTTGAGGTGATCATAAAGGCGGAGATAGGATTTCCACTCGTCGTCCTGTTTTAAGAGCTCCTCAATGCGGTCGATCATTTCCCCTGACGCTGGAATCATCGCCTCAACGCTGGCTCCGGCTCCAAGTAGAAAGATGATGTCCTTGTATTGAGCCATACTGTTATAAGAACCACGGCCGCAAGTCCTCAACGACGGGTAGCGGCAATCCTCTCTCTTGAAAATCGTGAACTAGATCAGCGACTAAGTGACAGTAAAAGATAGAGATCGGTGCACTCTTAGCGTTGAAACCACGCCAGTTCGCGCCTGAGAGATTCATTAGATCTTGAAGGAGGACCTCGTCGCGTAT
>Ga0137394_10001130_pt1 | contig 19270 bp, 21 predicted proteins | sample czobulk116metaG_FD_108278 | JGI IMG/M metagenome (GOLD analysis project Ga0137394, IMG submission 108278) | Vadose zone soil microbial communities from Angelo Coast Range Reserve, California, USA - czobulk1.16 metaG | ecosystem: Environmental > Terrestrial > Soil > Vadose zone | place: USA...
ACCGCGTCCACCTCCGGCCGCGCCATGACCTCGAAATTGTCGCCGGAATGAAAGTCCGCGCCCGTCTCGCCCGCGAGCGCGCGGGCGCGCGCCGGATCGCGGTCGGAAACCGCGAGGAAGCGCACTGCAGGATGCCTCGCCGCCAGGTGCGCGCGCAGGCTGCCGATTCTGCCCGAGCCCACGACGGCTACGCCCAGTTCCTTGCGCTTCATCTTTTCAGCATACTGCTAAGATCGCATCGAGGTCCGTTCAGGGGTGGAGCAGCCCATGACAACGATCCGCAAGCTCGGTTTGCTCGCGCTCGTCGCGCTGGCGGCAACGGCAGGCGAACGCCAAGCGGAGGCACAGACCCAGGCATATCCCTCGCGTCCGATCCGCTGGATCGTGCCGGTGCCCGCCGGCGCCACCGCCGATATCGTGACCCGTACGATCGGGCAGAAGCTCGGCGAGCGCCTGGGGCAGCAGGTAATCGTGGAGAACCGTCCCGGTGGCGTATTCGTGATCGGCAGCGAGGCGCTCGCCAAGGCGGCGCCGGACGGCTACACCCTCGGTACCCTCCTCACTCCCCACGTGGTCAATCCGTTCGTGCAGAAAAGCCTGCCGTACGACACCCTGCGTGATTTCACGCCGGTCACGCTGATGGTGATCGTGCCCGGCGGGATGACCATGCACCCGGGCGTGCCGGCAAGCACGCTGGAGGAACTGATCGCGCTCGCCAAGGCCAGGCCGGGAAGCTTCAACTACGGCTCTCCCGGGGCGCTCACTTCGGGCCATCTCTCGATGGAGATGCTGAAGCTGGCAGCGGGAATCAGCATCACCCACATCCCGTACAAGGGCGGCGCGCCGGCGATCGCCGACCTGGTCGGCGGGCAGATCCAGCTCCTGATCAGCGGGCCGCCGGGCGTGTTGCCTCACATCAGGAGCGGTCGCCTGAAAGCGATCGCGACCACGGCGGCGCAGCGCTCGCCCGGACTGCCCGAGGTGCCGACGTTCGCCGAATCGGGGTTGCCCGGCTTCGACACCTATGAATGGTATGGCGTGTTCGCTCCCGCGGGCCTGCCAGGGGACCTGCTCGCGAAGCTGAACCGGGAAATCGCGCGCATCGTCAAGCTGCCCGAAATGGGCGAACACCTCACCGTCCAGGGCGCGATTCCGGTGGGCAACTCGCCCGAAGAATTCGGCGCCTTCATCCGGCGCGAAATGGAGGTCTGGGGCAAGCTCGCCCAGCGCGTGGGCCTGCGGCCGGATTGACTGTGAACGGCGGCAGTCTGCAAAACGAGCGTCACGGGCGAGGCTGAAATCCTGCTTCGCGAGACTGCGCCTTAGAATAGGGCTCAGAATGAGCCTCATGTTCAAGGACGGCCTGCTCAAAGGTAAGCGGATCCTCATCACCGGCGGCGGCACGGGCCTGGGGAAGGAAATCGCCGCACGCTATCTCCAGCTCGGAGCGGAGCTCTGGCTCGCCGGGCGCCGCGGCGCGGTGCTGGAGGACACGGCGCAAGGGCTGATGAAGTCTTTCGGCGGGAAGGTCAACACCCACTCGGTCGACATCCGCGACGCGGCGGCGGTCGACGCGATGGTCCAGCGCATCTGGGACGAGAGCGGGCCGCTCACCGGGCTCGTCAACAACGCGGCGGGCAACTTCATCAGCCCGACCAAGGATCTCAGCCCCAACGGCTTCAACGCGATCGCCAACATCGTCTTCCACGGCACCTTCTACGTCACGCACGCGGTGGGCAAGCGCTGGATCGCGGGCGGGCACAAGGGCTCGGTCGTGAGCATCCTCGTTACCTGGGTGCACACCGGCTCGCCGTACGTGGTGCCTTCGGCGATGTCCAAGGCGGGCCTCCACGTCATGACGAAGTCGCTCGCGGTCGAATGGGGCCGCTTCGGCATCCGCCTGAACGCGATCGCGCCCGGCCCCTTCCCGACCGAAGGGGCCACCAAGCGCCTGCGCCCCGACGGCGGCTTCGACAAGTCCGCCGAGCTGAACCCGATGCGGCGCGTCGGCCGCATGGAGGAGCTGCAGAACCTCGCCACTTTCCTCATGGCCGATGGCTGCGAGTGGCTCACCGGCGAGACCATCGCGGTCGACGGCGGGGGCTACCTCGCCACCGGCTCGGGCGGCTACTTCACCGAGCTCGACAGGCTGTCCGACGCCGATTGGGAGAAGATGCGGGCGATGATCAAGGCGCAGAACGACAAGGACCGCGCCGGCCGTACGGCGTGACCGCCGCTGCGCAGACGCCGCGCCCGGCGGCGACCCTGATGCTCCTGCGCGCGGGTGCGCGCGGGCTCGAAACGCTGATGCTGCAGCGGACGCAGAACGCCGCGTTCCTCGGCGGCGCCTACGTGTTCCCCGGAGGCTCGCTCGATGCAAGCGACGTCGCGCCGCGCCGCGTGCTCGGCCTCACCGAGGCGCAGGCGAACCAGCGGCTGGGCCTCGCGAGCGGCGGGCTGGGCTATTACGTCGCCGCGGTGCGCGAGTGCTTCGAGGAGGCCGGCGTGCTGCTCGCCTGCGACGCGAACGGCAATCCGGTGCTTCCGGCGCGCGCGCACAGCCTCATGGGCGAGCGCGCGAGCCCGTTCCTCGAGCTGCTCGAGCGCGAGAACCTGTACATCCCCGCCGGCGCGCTCGCGTACTACGGCCACTGGATCACGCAGCCCGGGCGCAGCCGACGCTTCGACGCACGCTTCTTCGTCACCCTTGCGCCCGCAGGGCAGGAGGGCGCGCACGACGACGCCGAGACGGTCCACCACCTCTGGATCGAGCCGCGACAGGCGCTCGCGCGCGCCGACCGCGGCGAGATCGAGCTGGTCCACGCCACGCGCCAGACGCTCGCGGACTTCGCGCGCTTCGCCGAGCCGCGCACGGCCTTCGAATACACCATGAGCCTCGTCGAGATTCCCACCAACCGCGCCTGCTGGGCCCAGGGACGCGAGGGCGCGCGCATCTTCCGGCGCGGCGACGCGCCGTACTTCGAGATCCACTGGAGCGATCCAGAGGAGAGCGGGCAGACGAGCTACGACCTGGTCCCCGGCGTCGCCAAACGGCTCGACCGCCATGTCACGCGGCTGATCGCTCCGAATCCCGGGATGATGACGGGTCCCGGCACCAATACCTACCTGCTTGGGGAAGAAGAACTCGCGGTGATCGACCCGGGCCCGGCGAGCGACTCGCACATCGAGAAGATCCTCGCCGCCGGGAAGATCCGCTGGATCCTGTGCACGCACACGCACATGGACCATTCGCCCGCCACCGCGGCGCTCAAGAAGGCGACCGGTGCGAAGATCCTCGGCCGCCCCGCGCCCGCGGGCCAGGACGCGAGCTTCGCCCCGGACGAAGTGCTTTCCCACGGCCAGCGCCTCTCGCTCGCGGGCGTTTCGCTGCGCGTCCTCCATACGCCGGGCCATGCCTCGAACCACCTGTGCTACCTGCTGGAAGACACGCGCATGCTCTTCACCGGCGACCACGTGATGCAGGGCTCCACGGTCGTCATCAATCCGCCCGACGGCGACATGCGCGCCTATCTCGCCTCGCTCGAGCTCCTGCTCGGCGAAGACCTCGCGATCCTCGCTCCCGGGCACGGCTATCTCATCGGCGAGCCGCACCAAGAAGTGCGGCGCCTGGTGCAGCACCGCCTGAAGCGCGAGGGCAAGGTGCGCGACGCCATCGCGAAGCTCGGCCAGCCGAGCCTCGCCGAGATGCTGCCGCTCGTCTACGACGACGTGCCGCCGCGGATTCACGGCGTCGCGGCGCGCTCGCTCAGCGCCCACCTGCAGAAGCTCGTCGCCGACGGAGCGGTGCACGCCGAGGGCGATCGCTACACGCTGGCCCGATGAAGTTCGACTTCGACCTCTTCACCATCGGCGGCGGCTCGGGCGGCGTGCGCGCGAGCCGCGTCAGCGCAGGCTACGGCGCGAAGGTGGCGATCGCCGAATCCGGCCGCTTCGGCGGCACCTGCGTCAACGTCGGCTGCATCCCGAAAAAGCTCTTCTCCTACGCCGCGCACCTGCGCGAAGACTTCGAGGTCGCGAAGAGCTTCGGCTGGACCACGGGCGAGCCGCGCTTCGACTGGGCCACGCTGCTCGCGAACAAGGACCGGGAAATCGCGCGCCTGAACGGCGTCTACGAGCGGGTGCTGTCGCTCGCAGGCGCCGCGATCATGCGCGCGCGTGCGAGCGTGGTCGATCCGCACACCGTCGAGATCGGCGGCCGGCGCTTCTCCGCCCGGCATATCCTGCTCGCGACCGGCTCGTGGCCGACGGTTCCCGATATCCCCGGGCGCGAGCATGCCATCACATCGAACGAGGCGTTCCACCTGGAGCGGCTGCCGCGGCGGGCGCTGCTCATCGGCGGCGGCTACATCGCGGTCGAGTTCGCCTCGATCTTCAACGGGCTCGGAGTGCAGACGGTGCTTTCGTACCGCGGCAGGCGGCTGCTGCGCGGGTTCGACGCCGAGCTCGGCGAGCGCCTCGGCGAGGAGATGAGCGCGAAAGGCGTGAAGATCCGCTTCGGCGGGGAGCCGCAGCGCATCAACAGGCGCAGCGACGGCAGCCTCGAGGTCGCGTTCAGCGACGGCTCGCGGGAAGAGACCGACCTCGTCATGTTCGCCACCGGTCGGCACCCCAACAGCGCCAACCTCGGGCTCGAGGCGGCCGGCGTCGAGCTCGCGGCCGACGGCGCGGTCATCGTGGACAGGTACTCCCGCAGCTCGGTGGATTCCATCCATGCCATCGGCGACCTGACCAACCGCCTGAACCTCACGCCGGTGGCGACGGCCGAAGCCGTGTGGCTCGCGCGCACTCTCTTCGGCAACGAGCCCACCGCGGTCGACCACGAAGCCGTGCCCACGACGATCTTCGCCAACCCGAACGTCGCGACGGTCGGCCTGTCGGAAGAGCGCGCCCGCGAGAAGTTCGGCGCGGTCGACGTGTACAAGGCTTCGTTCAGGGCGCTGAAGCTCACCCTGGGGGACAAGAGCGAGCGCACCTTCATGAAGCTCGTGGTCGAACGCGTCGGCCAGAAGGTGGTCGGCGCGCACATGATCGGCGCCGACGCCGGCGAGGTGATCCAGGGAATCGCCATCGCCGTGAAGCTCGGCGCGACCAAGGCGCAGTTCGACGCGACGATGGGCATCCATCCGACGGCGGCCGAGGAGTTCGTCACCCTGCGCGAGCGCGTGTCGATCGGCTGAAAGCCGCTGCGATGAAGCGCGTGCTGTTCGTCTGCACCGGCAACATCTTTCGCAGCCTGACGGCGGAGCGGGGCCTGCGCCATGCCCTGCACGATCGCGCCGACATCCACGTCTCCTCGGCCGGCACGGTCGACTTTCCGCACGTCGTGGCGCCCGGCGTGCGCGAGTACCTCCTGTCGAGGGGCTTCGACGTCGGCAGCCACCGGCGGCGCACGCTCACCGAAGCCATCCTGAGCGAATCGCACCTCGTGATCGCCATGAGCATCAATCACCGCGCCTACATCCGCAGCCGCTTCGGGCGCACGGCGCCGCTGTTCCTCGAGGCCTGCGGCGAGCCGGGCGAGGCGCTTCCCGATATCGAGGAAGCGGTCCTCGACTGGCAGACCAATCCCGCCGCGGTGGACGCGCACATGCGCGCGACCATCGACCGGATTCTCGCGTTGACTCCCGTTCTCGCGCGCCGACTCGACGCGCTACTCGCATGAAGCTCCACCCGCTTTTCGTGCCGGCTTTGCTCGCTGCCGCGTGCAGCACGCCGCATCCCGAGCTGCAGAACAAGGGCTACGCCGTCGTCGGCCAGGATCCGTTCCGCTTCGAGGTCGAGCCCGAGCTGCTGCGCCAATGGGGCGGGTACGGCAGCCCGAAATTCAACCAGGTGCTCGACGAGGAGCTCGAGCGGCTGCGCATCTGCCGCAACGGCTACGTGCTGCGCAACGAAGGCACCCGCGAACGCGTGTTCAGCGTCACCGGGCGCTGCAGATCCTGAAAGGCAAAGCCATGGCGCAAATCCACGAAGGCGGCTGCCACTGCGGCGCGGCGCGCTTCCGCTCGACGAACGAGCCGGTGCGCAAGGCCGCCTGCCACTGCCGCAGCTGCCAGCGCCGCACCGGCAGCGCGTTCGGCATGGGCGCTTACTTCAACGAGAGCGACGTCGAGCTGCGCGGCGAGCTCAGCACCTACGAGCACCGCTCCGACGAGAGCGGACGCTGGCTGAGGATGCAGTTCTGCCCGAAGTGCGGCAGCACCGTGACCTGGACGCTCGAGCTCTATCCGGGCCTGCGCGCGCTCGCGGTCGGCTCGTTCGACGATCCGGACTGGCTCGCGATCTCGCGCCACGTCTGGACCCGCTCCAAGCACGAGTGGTTCATCTGCCCGCCGGGCGCGGAGATTTTCGAGAAGGGCTCGCCGCCGAGGCAGGTGAAGCCCTAGGGATAGTCGACCGCAGGCTTGCGCTCTTCGGGCAGCGGGATCGACTCCGGATCGCCCGGCACCTCGCCGAACCGGCCTGCAGTCCAGTCCCGCTTCGCCTGCTCGATGCGCTCCCTCGAGCTGGAGACGAAGTTCCACCAGATGTGCCGCGCGCCAAGCGTCTGGCCGCCGAGCAGCATCACGCGTGCGCGCATCCGCGCCTCGAGGACGACGTGCACCGCGGGCCTGAAGACGAGCAGCCGTCCGCGCGGACACTCCTGGCCGTCCACCGAGACCTGTCCATCCACGACGTAGGCGCCGCGCTCTTCGTGCTCCGGGGCGAGCTCGAGCTCGGCACCTTCGTTCAGCGTCGCCTCGGCGTAGAACAGCGCCGAAAGCGTCTTGACCGGCGAGCGCAGGCCAAAAAGTGTTCCGGCGATGAGACGCAGCTCGGCGCCGCCGATCGACGTTTGCGGCAGCTCCGCGGCGGGGTGATGACGAAAGCTGGGCGCGAGCTCTTCGTCGTGCTGCGGGAGCGCGACCCACGACTGGAGGCCCCACAGCCCCGGGCCTTGCGCGCGCAACGGCTGCGGGGTGCGCTCGGAATGCACGATGCCGCGCCCGGCGATCATCCAGTTCACGTCGCCCGGCCGGATCGGCTGGCGCACGCCGAGGCTGTCCTGGTGAAGGATCTCCCCCTCGAAAAGATAGGTCACCGTGGCGAGGCCGATATGCGGATGCGGCCGCACGTCGAGGCCCGTTCCCGGCGCCAGGCGCACCGGGCCCATCTCGTCGAGGAACACGAACGGCCCGATCATGCGGCGCTGCATGGAAGGCAGCGCCCGGCGCACCTGGAAGCCTTCGCCCAGATCGCGCGTCGCCGGAGTCACGACGGCTTCAATGACGTGCGGCTCAGCAGGCACGATTCGCCATTTTGCGCGCGGCCGGGCGCCTGCGCTAGCCCAGCGCCCGCGCGATGAGCGACGCGCCGGAAGCGAGCAGCATCACGGTCACGGCGCGAAGCAGCGTGTCGCGGGAGATGAGGCGAAACACGCGCCGCGACACCATGATGCCGGCGAAGGCACCGGGCAGCGCCACCGCGGCGGCGATCCAGACCCTGGGATCGAGCAGCAGTCCGGTGACGAAAAACGCAAGCACCCGCAGCGAGATGCTCGTCATGGTGGCGAAGCCCAGCGTGGCGCGGAGCTGCTCCTTGGTGAGCCCGCGCTGCGAAAGGTAGATCGCGTACGGCGGGCCGCCCGCGCCGAAAAGCGAGCTGGTGATGCCGCCGGCGAATCCTGCCAGCCACGCCCAGTGCGCGGAGATGACGCGCGAGCCGGGGCGCCGCACCAGGCTGTACAGCGCGAACGAGAGCACGAACACGCCGAGCAGCAGCATGCCCGCGGCTCGGGGCAGGTTGACGAGCGCGGTCACCCCCACCGCAGTGCCGGCGAGGATCATCGGCACGAGGCGGCTCCATTCGCCGCGCACCGCGTTGCGCGGGTTCTCGAGCCCGACGCCGAACGCGCTCACGAGGTCGGCGAGCGCGAACAGCGCGAGCGCGAAGGGCAGCGGCACGAAGTGACTCGCGAGCGGGATCGTGATCAGCGCCGAGCCGAAGCCGGTGAGGCCGAAGATGAGCGCGCCCGCGAACGCGATGGCGCCGAGCGCGGCGAGCTCGGCCGGGTCCATCAGGCGCCGAGGACCAGGCTCGCGCCCTCGGTGCGGTTCATCGAGCGCAGCCGCCTCAGGTACTTGGTGAACGGCAGGCCGAGGCGCGCCTCGAGCCGCCCGGCGCGCCGGCGCAGCTCCTCCCACTCGAGCCTCGGCGGCAGCCCCTTGAGGGCGAAGGCGGCGATGTTCTGGTCGTACAGCGCGCGCATCGAGACGACCGCGCCGCCGAACGCGCTCTCGAGCCGGCGCATGTACTGCGCGAGGCGCGGGTCGTCGTCCATGAAGTTCACCACCAGCACCCCGCGCGGCTCGAGCGCCAGGAACGCGGCGTCGTAGAACTCGGCCGCGGCGAGCTCCGGCACGTGCGCCTCGTCGTGGTAGGCGTCCACCACCAGCACATCGCAGCATTCCGGCGCGAGCGCCTCGGCGCCGTCGCCGATCTCCACGGCGAGGCGCTCGCCATCCGCTGGCAGGGCGAAATGGGCGCGCGCGGTCGTCACGATGCGGGGGTCGAGCTCGATCACGCGGACCCTGGTCCTCCTCAGGTGCTTGAAGAAGAACTTCGGCAGCGAGCCGCCCCCCAGCCCGATCATCAGCGCGCCGCGCGGCTCGGGATGGAACAGCAGGAAGGCCATCATGCAACGGGTGTAGTCGAGCGCCAGCGCGAAGGGATCGCCGAGCCGCATCGAGCTCTGGATCGCCTCTCCGCCGACGTGCAGCGAGCGCACCCCGCGCTCGTCGCTGACCGCTATGGTGGGCAGGTTCTTTTTCAGGACCCCGCCATGATAGTGCGTATGAAAAATCTCACGAAGTTTTGCCGCGCCGCCGCCACAGGCAGGAACTAGGCGATAGGCGGGCGCGCCCCGGCGCGGTAGGGTGGATTCCATGGGGAAGGGGCAGCGGGCGGAGCTTGAAGCGGCGCTCAGCGCGCGGATCGAAGTGATCTTCGACCGCTCGCCCGGGCTATGCGGCTTCTCGATCGACGAGCGGCTCGTCTCCGGAAGCACGAAGGAGGGCAGCCGCGAATGGGAGCTCTACGTGAGCGCGGTGGAGACCCTGCCCGAGCTCGGCGATCGGGCGAAACGCTTCATCGGCGAAATCTCCGGCGCGCTCGAGGACCTGCTGCAGCAGGAGCCCCAGGCGGCCGACCTGCTGCCGGGCCGCACCTTCGCCCGCGTCTGGCACTGACAACCCCTGGGAAGCTCTAGCGCCCTCTCGACAGGGCGAGCTCGGAACCCAGGTCGTCCCCGAGGTGCTGCCCGCACGTCCCGCACACCGGCTCGGCGCCGGCGTCGAGCTTGGAGCCGTCCGGAAGCTCGCAGCCTTCGGGCAGCGTCGGGTCCTCCACCTCGAGGAACCCCGCCGGAACCTTGAGCGCCGGGCCACGGCAGGGGCTCGCGCCGCCCACGTGCCAGAGCGTGACGAGATCCCCACCGTGGTCGATGCGTTTCGTTCGCATGGGTAACAGGAAAACACACCCCGGGGTGCATTTCAAGAACCCAATGCGCGCCGATCGTTGGACAATGGGAAAAGGCTCGTCAAGGCTCGGAATGGCCACGCCTCCGGATTCGAACGATCGCAAGCGCGAGCCTCAGGCCGGCGCGCCGGAGCAATGCAACTTCCTCATTTGCACGCGCGCCGGCCGCTGCGCGCAGCCTTCGAACTGCCTCGCCGGCGTGATCCCGGTCAATCCCGAATACCGGCCGATCTACGGAGGCGGTGGGGACAAGCGCGAGGAATGACCCCAAACGATTCCGACAAAAAGCACAGATGCTCGACAGCGGGCTAGGATTGCCGCTGCTCAAGATCCCAGAGATAGGCCCACGATAGCAAGACCTGTGGGCGTGGGTCCTGGGTCCGCTGCAGCCAATCGTTTACGTCTTGTGGCGTAACCCCGAAGTGTTCGGCCAAAGCCTCGGTGGCCGCCGTCATCTTAACCCGCATATGAAGGCGCTCCTTGCCGGTGCCATTCGCATCCGCGGCGAGCAACCTCTCAAGCACTTTAGGATCGATCGGCTTCGGACAGAACTCTTCGCATCCCGAATCGAGAGCCGCTTTCCGGTATTGCTGCGCTGGTAGCGCCGATACGGCAATGAACCGGGTGTCCTTCAGTGCCTCTTCAAACCTGAGCTCACGCGCGACTTCATGACCGTTCATATCCGGCAAACCGATGTCGAGCAGGACAACGTCGGGGCAAAAGTCCCGGGCGATTTTCAGTGCGGCAAATCCGTTGCTAGCGAATCGCACTTCGTGACCCATCATCTTCACGAGCATCACCATCGAATGCACTGAGTCCAAGTTGTCCTCTACGACGAGAACTCGGCGTCTTAACTCTGTAACTACCCTGAGATTGCGGGCGTTCGCCACTTATGGGTATTCGGCTTCCTCAGCGCGCTGTTTACCATAGCCAGGTGAAAAGCCTTGTGCTATCTACCGTCATCCAATCCCGCGATCTTGCGTCGTCGAATAACTACATGGTGACGTCCATAACTGGATGTCGCCCCTTCGGGGGCGCCTAGGTCGAGCTACGAGGAAAGTACGGTTACAACAGCCCAGTTGAAGAAGGCGAAGAATGCAATAGACGCCGCGATGGCAAGCCAAAAGAGCGGAGACTCATCCAGGGGCTTCTCCGCGACCCTATCCAATAGGCTTTTTCGGCGGTGGATCATCTAGTTTCCAAGGCTATCAGGCGCCTGATGTGAGCCGTATGAACTTGTCCACCGTTTAGGTCAAGGCTCCTCTAGCAGTTATCGGCCACAAGTCCTCTACGACATTTCGGCGCATGCAGACGTACCAATCGTAGAGGTTGACGGTCGGGTCGCAGTGCCCGGGAACGAGGAAGAGCTTCTCACCCAGCGCCGGCGGATTGGGCCCTTCGATGAAGCCGTGCTCATCGGACGCTTTCGTGAACTTGAGGACTTCTTTTCCCCACACGGTCGGCATGCCCGAGTCGACGCTCGAGGCCTTGAGGCCGGCGTCGACGATCGCGGCGTGGGGCGAAGGCCGGCTCATCACCGTGGCGAGGACGAAGAGGGCATGCTCGAAGCGCGGCAGCGGTGCGGCCCATTCGTTGCGCGCGTAGTCGACGTCCATGAAGACGTACGAGCCGGGCTGGATCTCGTCCCATGCGCCCGACTCCACCTCGAACATGAACGTGCCGCTGCCGGCCCCGGTGACGATCGGGGTGTCGATGCCGTTGCGCTTGAAGAGCGCCTTGGTGACGTTGACCGCTTCGGCGGCGCGGGCGATGTGGGCGCGGCGCTCGGCCATCGTTCGCATGTGTTGCGCGCGGCCGTGGTAGGCCTGCAGGCCGCCGAAGCGCAAGCCAGGCGCTTTCGTAATCTCACGCGCCAGCTCGAGCGCAGGCTCGCCGGGCGCGATGCCGCAGCGGCCCATGCCGACCTCGAGCTCGATGTAGACGTCGAGCCGCGCGCCGCTGGCGGCAAGCTCACGCAAGTTGTCGAGGTTGTCGACGCAGACTCCGAGGTGTGCGCGCCGCGAAAGCGCGGCAAGGCGCGCGATCTTCGGCGCGCCGACGATCTCGTTGCTGACCAGGACGTCCTGCACGCCGCCCTCGACCAGCGCCTCCGCCTCGGACACCTTCTGGCAGCACACGCCGACCGCCCCAGCGGCGATCTGGCGCCTGGCGATGTCGGGCGACTTGTGGGTCTTGGCGTGCGCCCTCACCCGCACCTTTCCGGCCACCGCACGGGCGAGCGCATCGAGATTGCGCTCGAACGCGTCGAGGTCGAGGACGAGCGCCGGGGTATCGACCTCCTCGAGGCGCTGCCCGACCGAGGCCGGCGCGCGCTGGGTCATGCAGGCGCTCTCTGCGCGCGCTGGTGAAGCGCGAACCAGGCGAGCGCCGCCGCCACGAGCGCGATCAGCGGCAGCGCCATGAGGTTGACGCGCTCCCAGCCGGCGCTGGTGACGGTCATTCCCGAGCTAAATGAGGAGATCACCATCATGATGAAGATGGCCTGGTCGTTGGCGCCCTGCGCCTTGGCGCGTTCCTCGGGACGGTAGGTGTCGGTGAGAAGCGTGGTGCCTCCTATATAGAGGAAGTTCCAGCCTACACCGAGAAGCACGAGCGACCACCAGAAATTGGCGACCGCGAGCCCCGCCAGCGCCACGCCGATGCAGACCAGGTTGAGCGCCGCCCCGGTCAGCATGACGGGCAGCACGCCGCAGCGCCGGATCAGCCTGCCGGTGAAGAACGAGGGCGCGAACATCGCGACGATGTGCGACGAGATGACGAAGGCGGCGTCGCCGAAGGGGTGGCCGCAGGCCTGCATCGCGATCGGGGTCGAGGTCATGAGGAAGTTCATGACGCCGTAGCTCACCGCGCCGGAGAACACCGCGACGACGAATTTCGGCTGCGCCGCGATCACGGCAAGCGGCCGGCCGGACGCGGCGCGCTCGGCCGCGGTGGGCGTCGGGATGCGCACGAAGCGCAGCAGCAGCACCGTGAGGAGTGCGAAACCGATGAGCGCGAGGTAGGCGCCCATGAACTTGGGCTGGACGAGGTCGATCGTGTAGCGGCTGGTCGCCGGGCCGACGATCCCGCCGACCAGGCCGCCGGCGAGGACCATCGCGATCGCATTGGCGCGCAGGTCCGGCGTCGCGATGTCTGCCGCGACGAAGCGGTAATACTGGCCGAAGGCGTTGTACACGCCCCACACCAACGTGCCCACGCACAGAAGCCAGAAGCTGTGCAGGGTGATCGCCGTGGCGCAGATTAGCGCCCCGACGACGCCGAAGAGCGTGCCGAGGGTCAGGCCGCGCTGGCGACCCGCGCGCTTCATGTAGAACGAGGCCAGCATGGTGGAGATCGCGCCGCCGAGCACCCAGCACGTGACCGGCAGCGTGGCAAGGCCAGCGTAGGGCGCAAGCGACAGGCCGGCCAGGCCGTTGATGGCAATGAGGGTGGAATTGTTCGCGAAGAGCAGCGCCTGGCACGCTGCGAGCAGCCAGATATTGCGCCTTGTACTGTCTGGATATACAGTATCCACCATGCCCCCTGATTCTACGAAACCGCGGCTCCACATGCGGGGCGCGCGGTCCTTCCTGCAGGGCCGTTTCGAAAGCGCGGCGCGCGAGGCATTCGACGACGGCTGGACCCCGGACGAGCGGCCGCAGACCGAGCTCAAGACCGAGGTCACCATCGAGCGCGCCCGCTCGATCGTTTCGCACAACGACTCGCCCGACGTCGGCTTCGACCGCTCGATCAACCCTTATCGGGGCTGCGAGCACGGCTGCATCTACTGCTACGCCCGGCCGAGTCACGCTTATCTCGAGCTCTCGCCGGGCCTCGACTTCGAGACCAAGCTCTTCGCCAAGACCAACGCCGCGGAGCTCTTGCGCGAGGCGCTCGCCAAGCCGGGCTACAAGCCGCAGCCGATCGCGCTCGGCGCGAACACCGACTGCTACCAGCCGATCGAGCGCAGGTTCAAGATCACGCGCCAGATCCTCGAGGTGCTCGCCGAATGCGAGCATCCGGTCACCCTGGTCACGAAATCGGCCCTGGTGGAACGGGACCTCGATCTGCTTGGGCCGATGGCGGCCAGGAACCTGGTGAAGGTATTCGTCTCCATCGGCACGCTCGACCGCGAGCTTGCAAGGAAGCTCGAGCCGCGCGCCGCAGCCCCGCAGCGCAGATTGGACGTATTGCGCGCATTGTCGAAAAGCGGCGTGCCCTGCGGGGTGATGGTGGCCGCGCTGATCCCGGCGCTGAACGACAAGACCATGGAGCACGTCCTGGAGGCCGCGGCGCAGGCCGGCGCGGCCGAGGCCGCCTATGTCATCATGCGGCTCCCGAACGAGCTGAAGGACCTTTTCAAGGAGTGGCTCGCCGAGCACTACCCTCAGCGCGCCGAGCACGTGATGAGCGTGATTCGCGACCTGCGCGGCGGCAAGGACAATGACCCGCGCTTCGGCACGCGCATGAGCGGAACGGGCAATTACGCCGAGCTCATGGCAAAACGCTTCGACATCGCCTGCCGCAGGTACGGCCTGAACAGCCACGGCGCTCCGCGCGCGCGGGCCGAGCTCGATTGCTCGCGCTTCAGGCCGCCGTCGCGCGGCGGTCAAATGATGCTTTTCTAAGGAATGTTTTTCTGAAAATGCGGACGGTGTGGCTGGCCGTCGGCTGGGGGCTGGTCGCCGCCATCGTCTGGCTTTCGCTCACCCCCTCGCCGCCCAAGGTCGATTTCGAGCAAAGCGACAAGGTGGGTCACTTCCTGGCCTACGGCACGCTGATGTTCTGGTTTTCGCAGATCTACGTCGCGCGCAAGACGAGGCTCGCCTACGCCGCCGGCTTCGCCGCGATGGGCGTGGCGCTGGAATTCATCCAGGGCTGGACCGGCTATCGCGACTTCGAGGTCTACGACATGCTCGCGAACGGCACGGGCGTCGCCCTCGGCTGGGCCGCGGCGCTCATCCTCCGCAGAGTCTTACCAGGAGCGGGAACAGGAACGCGGTAAGGTGAATCCGTGCACCGAGCGGCTGCTCGCCGCCCCGATCGTGCCCGCGCTCGCGCGGCTTTCCGCGCCGGGCGTGCTGCTGGTCGCGTTCCAGTCGCTGGTGTCGATCGGCGATACCTACTTCGTCGGCCGCCTCGGCACGGCGCCCCTCGCCGGCCTGGCGCTGGTGTTCCCGCTCATCATGCTGCTGCAGATGACCTCCGCCGGCGCGATGGGCGGCGGGGTGTCTTCCGCCATCGCGCGTGCGCTCGGCGCGGGCAACCTGCCGGCGGCGCGCCGCCTCGTGGTGCACGCGCTCGTCATCGCCGCGGGCATGGGCGCGGCGTTCACCGTGCTGATCCTGCTGCTTGGCCCCGCGATCTACGCGCTCCTCGGCGGAAAGGACGAGACGCTCGCCAACGCCGTGCGCTACAGCAACGTGGTGTTCGCCGGCGCGATCACGGTGTGGATGGCCAACACGCTCTCGAGCGTGCTGCGCGGCACGGGCAACATGCTGGTGCCGGCCCTGACCCTCATCGGCGCCGCGCTGGTGCACCTGCCGCTCTCGGCCTTCCTCGTCAGCCGCATCGGCATCGCCGGCGCCGGCATCGCCTACATCACCACTTTCGGCATCGCGGCCGCGGCGATGGCGGTCGTGGTGTTCCGGCGCTCGAGCACGCTGCGCCCGGCGCGCGCCGATCTGCGGCTCGAACGGCGGCTCTTCCGCGAGATCCTGCGCGTGGGCGGCATTTCGGTGCTCTCCTCGGTCCAGACCGTGCTCACCACCGTGATTCTGACCGGGTTCGTCGGACGAAACGGCGCGGGCGCCCTCGCCGGCTACGGCGTGGGCCTGCGCCTGGAGCTCCTGCAGATCCCGCTCGTGTTCGCGGTCGGGCAGGCGATGGTCGTGCTCGTCGGCATCCACATCGGCGCCGGGCGCCCCGAGCGCGCCAAGCGCATCGCCTGGATCGGCACGGCCTTCGCCGCCTCGATCAGCCTTTCGATCGGGGCGGCCGCGACGCTGGCCCCGCTCGCGTGGATGGGTCTCTTCAGCTCCGATCCCGCAGTGCTCGAGAGCGGCTCGCTCTACCTGCGCACCGTGGCGCCGTTCTACCCGATGCTCGCGGCGAACATCGCGCTCTACTTCGCGTCGCAGGGCGCGGGCAAGGTGCTGTGGCCGGTCCTCGCGGGCACGGCTCGTCTTCTCATCGTCATCGCCGGCGGCGCAGCCGCGGCCTCGCTCGGCGGCATCTTCGCGGTGATCGCGGCGGCGATGGCGGTGTCCGGTCTGCTCACGATCTGGTTCGTTGCGCGCACCAAGTGGTCATAGCAAGATAGGCCATGACCGAATCGATCTCGGAAGCGCTGGCCCAGAGAGCGCACCAGGCAAAGCTTTCAGCGGCGATGGCCGACCTGACGCAAAGACTGCTGATCGACGTGGCCGGGCTGTGCGTCGCCGCCCGCCATGCCGATTATGTGCAGGCGGCGCTGAAAGGCTGGGAGTCGGACGGGCGCTGCACGGCGATCGGCCATGCCCGCACCCTCGATGCGGGGGGCGCGGCGTTCGTCAACGGCACCGCCGCCCACGGCGAGGACTTCGACGACACCTTCGAAGGCGGACCGGTGCATGCCGGCGCGGTCGTCGTCCCGGCGGTGCTCGCGGTCGCCGAGCGGGAAAGGCCTTCTGGTTTGGATGCAGTTCGAGCCATAAGCATTGGCGTGGAACTGATGTGCCGGGCGAGCCTGGTGGCGCCCAAGCTCATCCACAAGGCAGGCTTCCACCCCACCGCGGTGCTCGGCACCATGGCGGCCGCAGCCGCCGTTGCAACGCTCTTGAATCTTTCGAAGAGCCAATTCGTCAACGCGCTTGGCATCGCAGGCTCGATGGCCTCAGGAATCATCGAATACCTGGCCGAAGGTGCGTGGACCAAGCGGCTGCACCCCGGCTGGGCTGCGCAGTCCGGCATCCGCGCCGCCGACCTGGCGCGCACCGGATTCATCGGACCGCGCACCGTGCTCGAGGGAACGCACGGCTTCTACCACGGCTTTGCGCGCACCACGCAGGGCGATTGGGCGAAGCTCACGGACGGCTTCGGCAGCCGCTGGATCGCCGAGCCGCTCGCCTTCAAGGTCTACGCCTGCGGAACCATGACTCATCCGTATATCGATTGCGCGCGACGACTTGCCCCGATTCTGAAACTGGATGAAATCGACGAAATCGTTTGCGAAGTTGCCGAGGGTACGGTGCATCGCCTGTGGGAGCCGCTCGCGGCGAAGCGCGAGCCGCCGAACGCCTACGCCGCCAAGTTCAGCCAGCCCTACTGCATCGCTGCCGGCTTCGTGCTCGGCCATGCCGGGCTCGACGCCTTCACCGAGGAGCGCGTGCGCGATCCGCGGCTGCGCGCGCTCGCCGCCAAGGTGCGCTACGAGATCGACCCCGACAATCCCTACCCCGACGAATTCACCGGCCACGTGCGCGTGCGGATGAAGGACGGCAGCGTGCACGAGGAGCGTCAGGCGCATTTCCGCGGCGGCGCGCACGAGCCGCTGTCGCGCGAAGACCTCGAGGAGAAATTCCGGCTGAACTGCGCGTACGGCGGCTGGCCCGCCGAGCGCGCCCGACAGTTTCTGGAGCTTGCGAGAACCGGGTTCAGCGGCCCGGTCGATCTGTCCGAATTTCGCTGAAAAACTCCACCAGCGCGTCGAGCGTGTCGTCCGGCGCCTCGGCCATCAGCGAATGGCCGGAGGCCTCGACCACCTCGACCTGGGCGTTGGGCAGCTTCTGCGCCAGGGCCGTCGCCGCGCGCGGCGGCGTCATCACGTCGCGCCTGCCGAGGATGAAGAGCAGCGGGCACTTGACGCTGGCGAAGTCCGACACGTAGTCGTTGCACGCCTTGAGGTCGTTGTAGAGCACGCCGGGCGCGAGCCGCGCAAGCCGCGCCAGCATGTCGCCGTACATCCACATCCCCGGATTGGGATTGCCGCCGAACGGGACCTGCGGCGCATGGCCCCAGATCGTCTCCATGTCGAAGGCGGCCTGCTCGTCGTTGCGCGCGGCTTCGAGGAACGCCTCGGACACCTTCATCGGGTAGGCGACGCCGATGCAGGCGATCCGCTCGACGCGCTCGGGCCGACGGTTCGCCGCCTCGAGCGCAACGAGCGCACCCATGGAATGGCCGACGATGCTCGCGGCCGCGATGTTCTGCGCGTCGAGGACGCTGAAGATCCAGTCGGCCATCGCGGCGATGGCGGGAAGCGGCGGTCCCTCGGAGCGCCCGTGGCCGGGCAGGTCGAGCGCAAGCACGTTGCGGCCGTGGTAGGCGAAGTAGCGGCTTTGCAGGCCGAAGAGCGAGTGGTCGAGCCCGGCCCCGTGCACGAACACGAGGGTCGGCTTGTGCGGAGCGAACGCGTGCGAGGCCGTGTAGGCAAAAGCCCGTCTGCGGTCGACGGCGAGTTCCATCAGGCCTTTGCGGCCGCTTTGAGGGCGCGGTCGAGGTCTTCCATCAAGTCGGCACTCGACTCGAGCCCGACCGACAGGCGCACCGTGCCGGCAGTAATGCCCGACCTGGCGAGGTCGGCGTCGCTCATGCGGTAATGCGTCGTGGTCGCCGGGTGGATCACCAGCGACTTGGCGTCGCCCACGTTGGCGAGGTGCGAGAACACGCGCAGCGACTCGATGAACTTGCGCCCCGCGGCCCGGCCGCCCTTGATCTCGAACGAGAACACGGCCCCGGCGCCCTTCGGCAGCAGCCGCTTGGCCAGCGCATGGTCCGGATGCGAGTCGAGCTCGGGATAGATTACTTTGCTTGCTTGAGGATGGTTTGCAAGAAAACCTACGACGGCTCGTGTGTTCTCGACGTGCCGCGGCATGCGCACGTGCAGCGTCTCGATGCCTTGCAGGATCTGGAACGCGGTCATCGGCGCCATGCAGGCGCCGAAGTCGCGCAGGCCCTCGCGCCGGGCGCGCAGCAGGAACGCGCGCGTGCCCGACTCCTCCTCGAAGTCCATGCCGTGGAAGCCCTCGTAGGGCGCGGTGAGCGTGGCGAACTTGCCCGAGGCCTCCCAGTCGAAGCGGCCCGAGTCCACCAGCACGCCGCCGATCGCCACCCCGTGCCCGCCGAGGAACTTGGTCGCCGAGTGGTAGAGCAGATCGGCGCCAAGCCCGAAATGGTTCATGAGATACGGCGTGGTGAAGGTCGCGTCGACGAGCAACGGCAGCTTTGCCGCGTGCGCGATCGCCGCGACCGACGGAATGTCGAGAACGTCCAGACCCGGATTGCCGAGGGTTTCTCCGAACAGCAGGCGTGTATTGGGCAGGATCGCTTTCTGCCACCCGTCAAGATCTCTCGGATTGATGAACGTCGTCTCGATGCCGAAGCGCTTGAGGGTATAGCCGAGCAGGTTGTGCGAGCCGCCGTAGAGCGAGCCCGAAGCGACCACGTGATCGCCCGCGCCCATCAACGTGGCGACAGCGAGGTGCAGCGCCGCCTGGCCGGAGGCGCTGGCGATCGCGCCTACGCCGCCCTCGAGCGCCGCGACGCGCTCTTCGAGCACCGCGACCGTCGGGTTCGAGATGCGCGAATAGACGTGGCCCGCGCGCTCCATGTTGAAGAGCGACGCGGCGTGCTCGGTGTCGCGGAAGACGTACGAGGTGGTCTGGTAGATCGGCACCGCGCGGCTGCCGGTCGCCGGGTCGGGCGACTGGCCTGCGTGCAGCGCCAGCGTGTCAAAGCCGGGGTACTTGGGTCC
>Ga0137394_10001131_pt1 | contig 19269 bp, 15 predicted proteins | sample czobulk116metaG_FD_108278 | JGI IMG/M metagenome (GOLD analysis project Ga0137394, IMG submission 108278) | Vadose zone soil microbial communities from Angelo Coast Range Reserve, California, USA - czobulk1.16 metaG | ecosystem: Environmental > Terrestrial > Soil > Vadose zone | place: USA...
GGTCCATCTCGACGACGCACTTGCGGGTCACGGCGCAAGGAACATCGATTCCCACTGCACAGGAACGTGCATGGGCGACTACCTGCGCGGGTCCGACCTGGCTCATTTCCCGGAGGAAGTCATTGCCAGGTACGACATTCCTCGTCACGATGGAGGAGCTTTTTGAGCAGTCGTGCGTTCAGAATCGAATCCTAAGAATGTCTAGCTTGGGCGATGCTTAAAGCTACTTGCCAGATGATGAAATTCGATAAATCTAGGGTACTGCAGGAAAAAGCGCATCGTCTCATCCCAGGCGGAGCTCACGTCTATGCCAAAGGTGATGATCAATATCCGACCCAAGCGCCAGGTTTTATCGTACGCGGCACGGGATGCCATGTTTGGGACGTGGATGGAAATGAGTTCATTGAGTATGGAATGGGGTTGCGAGCGGTCAGCCTCGGACACGGCTATAGATCTGTCGCTGAGGCCGCTTACCGCCAAATGCTTTTAGGCACAAATTTCACGCGCTCGAGCCCGATCGAAATCGAGTGCGCGGACCTGCTTGCCTCATTAATTCCTTCCGCGGAGATGGTCAAATTCGCGAAAAATGGCTCCGATGTCACTACTGCTGCTGTGAAACTCGCTCGTGCGTTTACCGGCCGAGATATGGTGGCCATCTGCGGTGACCAGCCGTTCTTCTCAGTCGATGACTGGTTTATCGGCAGCACTCCGCTTTCAGCCGGTATTCCGAAGGCCATCCAGAGTCTCACTGTGAAGTTCCAGTACAACGATTTGCCGAGTCTCCAGCAGCTTTTCTGTCAATATCCGGGGCGGATTGCTTGCGTGATTCTCGAAGCAGAGACTACGGTGGCACCTGCTCCTGGTTTCCTTGAAGGATTGCAGGAACTCATCCGCAAAAACGGCGCCGTCTTCATCCTAGACGAGATGATCACCGGGTTCCGGTGGCACCTGGGCGGAGCTCAAACCTACTATCATTTGCGTCCTGACCTGTCGACTTTCGGAAAAGCCATTGCCAATGGATTCTCTGTTGCCGCATTGGTTGGCCGTCGGGATCTGATGGAACTAGGTGGACTGCATCATGACAAAGAGCGGGTCTTTCTACTGTCTACAACCCACGGCGCCGAAACACACGCGCTGGCTGCCGCAATTGAAACCATGCGCGTGTACCGAAGCGAGGGAGTGATCGAACATCTTTATAGCCGGGGCGAGCGTCTGCGGAGGGGGATTGAACACGCAATCGCGGGCCATCATCTCGAGGGCTACTTCGCCGTGCTGGGCAAGGAACCCAACCTGGTGTACGCGACACTCGATGAAAACAAGAAGCCCTCCCAAGCATTCCGAGCGCTCTTCCTGCAGGAGACCATCAAGCGGGGATTACTGATGCCTTCTCTTGTTTTGAGTTATTCGCACACCGACGCCGATATCGACCGAACCACCGACGGCGTTGCGGAAGCTCTTGGCATCTACGGCAGGGCACTGGAAGAAGGCGTCGAGAGATTTTTAGTCGGGCGCGCGGTGAAACCGGTCTTTCGACAATTCAACGAGAGTTGCGAAGCTGGAGTACATGGCTGACACCACAAATCGATTCGTGACAGAGACGAGCTCTCCAGCGGTTTCGTGGACGCCTGCCTCGGCAGTGCTGCCATTGAACACTTGCCGTTTCTGCGGCACCTCTCTCCTGCACACTTTTGTCGACCTCGGTATGTCACCCTTGTGTGAGAGTTACTTGAATCTCCAACAGCTAAATCAAATGGAGCCTTTTTATCCCCTTCATGTCTTCGTCTGTGAAAAATGCCTTTTGGTGCAACTTCAGGAATTCGTGAGTGCGGAATCGATTTTCAGCGAGTACGCTTATTTTTCCTCGTATTCAGAAAGCTGGCTCGCGCACGTTAAGGCGTACACGGAAAAGATGATCGAGCGGTTGGCTCTGGGCTCTGGTACCCAAGTCGTAGAGCTCGCTAGCAATGATGGCTACCTCTTGCAGTATTTCGTGGCAGCAGGAATACCGGTTTTGGGAATTGAGCCGGCTGCCAACGTGGCCGCTGCTGCAGTCAAAAGAGGGGTTCCGACTCTGGTGAAGTTTTTCAATCGAGAGAGCGCTACCGAACTTGCTGCGCAAGACCTCACGGCTGACCTATTGATTGGGAATAACGTCCTTGCACAGGTCCCCGATCTCAACAGCTTTGTCGCGGGTATGAAAATTCTGCTCGCGGACCGGGGAGTAATCACTCTGGAATTCCCACACTTGCTGCGGCTCATCGAGGAAAACCAATTCGATACAATCTACCACGAGCATTTTTCCTATTTCTCGTTGACTACTGCGGAGGCGATTCTGTCGGCCCACGGTTTGAGGATATTCGACGTAGAAGAACTGCCCACCCACGGCGGATCCCTGCGGATCTACGCGTCGCATGCGGGCGACGACTCCAAGCCCACTGGTCCGAGAGCGAACGAACTCCGCGCGCGGGAAGAGTCGAACGGCCTGAAGCGCTTGGAGCGTTACTCTTCCTTTGCCGCGCAAGTCCAGGAAACAAAGCGCGCGCTTCTGGAGTTTCTGATCGAAGCCAAACGCCAAGGGAAGACCATTGTGGGTTACGGCGCTCCGGGAAAAGGCAACACATTGTTGAACTATTGCGGCATTCGCACCGATTTTCTGGACTACACCGTGGACCGCAATCCTTACAAGCACGGCAAGTTCCTGCCCGGCACGCACATCCCGATCTATGCGCCGGAACGCATCCGACAAACAAAGCCGGACTACTTGTTCATTCTGCCGTGGAACTTGAAGGACGAGATTATTCAGCAGAATGCCTACATTCGCGATTGGGGCGGGAGGTTTGTAGTGCCGATTCCTTGCGTCAAGGTGTGTTCGTGACGGGGCAACGGCATGGACGCAACTCGGGATCTGCGAGAGGAGGAAGCAGTCGGTGAAAGTTGTACTTTTTTGCGGAGGACTGGGCCTTCGGATTCGCGATTACTCCGAAAGTATCCCGAAGCCTTTGATCCCGATTGGACCACGGCCGATGTTGTGGCACGTAATGAAATACTACTCGCACTACGGCCACAAGGACTTCATCTTGTGTCTTGGCCATCAGGGAGAGGCCATTAAGAAATTCTTCCTCAACTACGACGAGTGTCTGTCCAACGATTTTGTTTTCTCCGAGGGAGGCCAGAAAGTTTTACTTTCCAATAGTGACATCCACGACTGGAAAATCACTTTTGTCAATACGGGCATTGATTCCAACATTGGTCAGCGGCTGAAAGCGGTGGAAAAGTACGTCGAAGGCGAAGAAGTTTTTCTGGCTAATTACACCGACGGGCTCACAGACTTGCACCTGCCCTCGCTGATCGAGCACTTCAGGAAGCATGACTCGGTGGTCACTTTTCTAAGCGCTCGGCCCAATCTCAGCTTCCATATTGTCTCGGCTTTGAAAGGTGGCGTGGTCGAATCGATCCGGGAGATGACGAAATCCAACTTGCGAATTAACTCCGGGTACTTTATGTTGCGAAACCATATCTTCAGGTACATGCGCGAGGGTGAGGAACTGGTCCGAGAGCCGTTTCAACGCCTGATCCAAGAAAAGCGCTTGGTCGCCTACGAATATGATGGTTTCTTCCAAGCCATGGACACTTTCAAGGACCGCCAGTTACTCGAGGGGCTCGTGGCTTCAGGCCACGCACCATGGGAGATTTGGAAGGAACCGGTTTCAGGCCGCCTCGTCGCCTCCGACGGCGAGAAGCGGCCTTCGTCCACTCACGGCCGCCGTCGAGCGGCCCGCAACCGTCATGTTTAACCTCCTTTTCGGCGGTCGACACAACGCCCCTCGCAAAGTATTGTGTCTAGGCGCGCATTCCGACGACATCGAAATTGGTTGTGGCGGAACGATTCTCCGCCTCCTCGAGGCGCATCACGGTCTGGAATTTCGCTGGATGGTCTTCAGTTCGACGCCTCAACGAAGGGCGGAGGCCAAAGAATCAGCCAAGCTCTTCTTGAAATCCGTAGCGTCGCGCGTCGTCATCGGAAGCTTTCGCGATGGCTACTTTCCGTTCCAGGGTACGAGGCTCAAGGATTCGTTCGAAGCCCTGAAAAAATCATTTTCTCCGGACCTAATCTTCACTCATTATCGGAAGGACCTCCATCAAGACCATCGCCTCATCTCCGAGTTGACATGGAACACATTCCGCAATCACTTGATTCTGGAATACGAAATCCCAAAATATGACGGGGATCTAGGCAAACCCAATTTCTTTGTGCACCTTCGTGACTCCTTGTGCCATCAAAAAATAGAGTATCTCTTGAAGGCGTTCGCGAGCCAAAACGACAAGCACTGGTTCACCGAGGACGCATTCCGCGCCATTCTCCGGGTCCGCGGGATCGAGTGCAATGCTCCGGAAAGATACGCCGAGGCTTTCTACTGCCGAAAGCTCGTGTTTTAGCTGTGTTGCAATTTTCGTAGGGGCCAAACTCCGATGACGCCACCAATGAGCAAGCCGCCTCTGGTCAGTATCGGTGTGCCAGTTTACAATGGCCAGCAGTTTCTGAGCCAGACATTGGACTGTCTCCTCGCGCAGACCTATACCCATCTTGAATTAATTATTTGCGACAACTGTTCCGCCGATCGCACACAAGAAATCGGTCTTGCCTACGCAGAAAAGGATCCCAGAGTCCGCTACTACCGCAACACCGCCAACATCGGGGTTGACAGGAATTTCAATCTTGCTTTCAGCTTGTCGCGCGGCGAATACTTCAAATGGGCTTCCGCGGATGAAGTCTGTGCGCCAGAATTGGTTGAGCGTTGTGTGCAGGTTCTGGGCGCGAAGCCGGACGTGGTTCTCTGCTATCCAAAGACTCGCTTGATCGAGGAATCCGGCGCCGTTGTGAACGACTATGAGGACATGCTGGATATTCAGGCCGAGTCCCCCAACAAGCGGCTGGCTTTGTTGTTTTGGAACCTTCGCATGTGCAACGCTGCTTTCGGCTTGATCCGTTCGTCCACCATAAGGCAGACCCGACCTTACGGATCTTTTTCCAACTCCGATCTCCCCTTTCTTGCCGAACTGATTCTGCGCGGTGCGTTCGTGGAGGTTCCGGAACGCCTCTTTTCCCGAAGAATAAGCTCGATGTCTGTGCAAGTATACCCATCCGTTCACGACCGCATGGTTTTGTTCGAGCCATCCAGGGTCGGACAACTGTTCTTTCCCAATTGGAAGCTCTTTGCATACCACGTCTTCGCAATTCATCGGGTTCCAATGAATTGGGTCGAGCGGCTAAAGTGTTACGCGAGAATGCACATTTTGCTGAAAAAGCGAGGGCAAGACCTGATAGAGGATTTGAAATTCGCCTTTCGGTATGTATTGAGTTCTGGATCCAACCGGAGTAACAGAACAGCTTGCAAGGGAGGCGCCAAGCCTTAGACGTGGTGGTCGCCGTTCAACATTTCATGCGTTCACGCCTCATTTCGATGCCTAATTCTTACTGCCGAGAGAGTTTGCTGTGACACGAGCGAAGGTCTCAGTTCTGCTGCCGACGTACAATCGCGCGGGATTCATCGCCGAATCGCTTAAGAGCATATTTGCCCAAACACTTCCCCCGAGCCAAGTAATTGTTGTTAACGATGGATCGACTGATCACACCTTGACCGCGCTTGAACCATTCAGGCAGCAAATTGAATACGTAGAATCGGAAAACCGTGGCAAGCCGTCGGCGCTGAATCTCGGCATGGCTAAAGTCACAGGTGAATACGTCTGGATCATGGATGACGATGACGTTGCTCTCAGTGATGCCCTGGAGCGCCACCTTGCCATTCTTGAGAGCCACCCCGAAGTGGGCTGGACCTACAGTAGTTATATCGAATCGACGACAAGCCCAGAAAATTCACGAATTGTCCCCAAAGCAGAAAAAGCACTTCCTAATTTTCCAGAAGAAGAGTTCCTAGTCCACTTAATGGAACAGTGCTTTCTGATCCATCCTACGATTCTCGTACGAGCAGCGTGCTATCAAGAGGTGGGCCCATTCGAACCTGATTTAATCCGCTGCCAGGACTACGAAATGGCCGTGCGGTTGGCACGCCGATTCCCCTGTGCCAGGGTCGCCGGCCCGACGATTTACTACCGCATGCATGGAGGGGCGCGCGGTAGTACGCGGGACTCTTTCAAAGCCGGACAGATTCAGGAAAAATGGCTGGAGTACATGCAGGTTTTCATTCGGAGACTACGCAAGGAAATGCCGTTGAGTGAATACCTTCCAGGGCGCCAAGCTCCCCATTGCGGAACTTCGGATTTGCGCTACGCTTATCTCCGGCGTATGGCCATCATGGCCAGAAAGCGACTGTACAACGAGATGATCGAAGATTTGCGATTGGCGGTGCAAGAGAATTCGACCGATTTCTCAACGCTGGAGCCCGTAGAACGAAATCTGCTCCGCGAACTATTCAATTCTATAAATGATCCACTCTTTTTTCAGAAAGATGTGCTGAGAAGAATCCGATCCGCTTGCCGCGGGCCAGTGGGCTTCGCCATCCGCGGTGAGCTCATTCGTTGTCTGTATTGGAATACGATGAACACTTTGCGAAAGGGGACTCTTTCTCAAGTGTTTAGCACAGCGTCTGCAGCGATGCAATTATCCGGAATCGGCGTTTTACGTTCATTTCTTCACGATCGGAAATCTAGGTGGAGCGCGCGCGGCCCGATCTTTTTGTGATTGAGTTGACATTCAGGAGACCAGCGTCACTCAGACTAGACCATGCGATTGAGCGTAATCATTTGCACTTGGAACCGTGCGGAGCTTCTCCGCCAAACTCTTAATAGCCTGGAAAAATCGGAACTCCCGCACGATACGGATTGGGAAGTGATAATCGTTGATAACCGTTCTACGGATGAAACATCGGCTGTGTGTCAACAGTTTCTTCGCGGGAATCCTCAACGCTACCGGTACATTGTCGAAGAACGGCAGGGCAAGTCCTTTGCGTTGAACACTGGTATCGAAAATGCCAGGGGTAGGATCCTTTCGTTCACCGATGACGACGTCATTGTGGATCCCGCTTGGTTAGCTGAGACAATTCGAATGTTTGAATCATCTCCGTGCGTTGGCGTCGGCGGTAGGATCGCCCCTCTTTGGAATTCCAAGAAGCCAGCTTGGCTGACGTCCGAGGGCCCTTACAAACTTTTGCCAGCCGTTGTTAGCTACGATCTCGGCGAACATCCCCGCGAACTTAAAGCCCCTGCTTTGGGTGCAAACCTCTCCATTAGGAAAGAAGCCTTTGAGAAATACGGATTGTTTCGCACTGACCTAGGACCAACGGCGGGAAGCGAGATTCGAGGCGAGGATAATGAACTGTGCTGGCGCTTGTTGCACGCCGGTGAACGACTCATGTATGCACCCAAGGCAATGGTCTTTCATCCGGTCGACCGGCGAAGGATCGATAAGCGTTATTTTAAGGCTTGGTATTATGGAATGGGGCAGTCGCGGCCGCGTATCGAGCGAGCGCCGGAGGCTGCTGTACGCTACTTCGGTTTTCCGCAATATATGTTCCGATGGTACCTCCGAGATCTTGTCCTCTGGGTCACCAGCCTGACCCCCAAGCGGAGGTTTTATTACAAACTTCAGTTTTGCGCCACAAAAGGTCAAATGATGGAAGAGAGAAGAATGTGGCAGGACCGGAACCAACAGCGGTGGGGAAGTAGAACCTAGCTGCGCGTGCCGTTTTTTGGATCTCGCGACCTTGCGCCCGCAGACGGTCGGAGGCTGGTTTACTGACACCAATTTCCTGAGCCAGGCGGCATACCCTTGCACCTTTGACGCATCGCAGTGAGCAGAAGACTCGCTCGTTGAGATAACACTTTCTGGTTATCCCGTTGTTTTCCTTCGCGCGACGTACGGGAGCGACAACGCGGCCGCTTTCGTGTCTCATTGGCAGTTTTTTTCGTCCCTGCCTTGTATCTTGCCGTTTTTCTCTGAAACGCGTCTCTCCTTGAAAGCGTTCCGGTATTCAGTAATCTCTCCAAGAGCTTGCCAAACTTGTAATTTATGGTAAAAACGCCGCTTTCGCTCAAAGCTCGTGTTCCACTCCCAGACGCACGTTACGAGCTTTCGCAGCATGTAACGAGGCACGCCAAAGTAGCTGGTTCTTGTGGTTGAAGAGCTAGAGGTTCGCACAAGCATCCGTCCGTAATCGAAATACCACGATTCAAAGTATCGTTTTTTAGTGCGCTCCTCTGGCACCGGGTGATGGACTACAGCTCTAGGCACATAGATCAGTTTTTTTCCTCGGTTCATGAGTCGTCGGCAATATTCAGAATCTTCGCCACGGAATGTGGTTCCTGCAACTGGACCTAGATCAGTTCGGAAAAGCCCGTACTCATCAAATACATTCTTCCGAAGTGCTAGATTTGCACCATAGGGAGGATTTTCGATTCGGCAAGGTTGCATTTGATCTCCTAAATCGTATTCCACGATCGCCAACATTAAGCGATACGGCCCGTCGACGGTAAACCAAGCGGGCTTCGGCGAGTTCCAAACCGGGACAATTCTCCCCGCTACGCCAACACAGTCATACTCATCCAAAGCCACTAGTAGTGCGAACAACCAATCCGCCCCGACTAATACGTCGTCGTCAGTAAACGCAATGATATCTCCTCTAGTATTCTCAACGGCGGTATTTAGGGCGAAGGATTTTCCCTGCCGCTTCTCGAGTAAGTAGCGATATCGCTCGGGGTTCCTTTGCAAGAATGATTGACAAACAGCAGAAGTCGTATCTGTGGAATTATTGTCCACGATTAGGACTTCCCAATCTGTCCCTTTAGGAAGCCGAGAATCCTCGATGCTTTCGAGGGTCTTCTGCAGGCTTTCGGCTCGATTCCACGTACAGATAACAACGCTTAAGCGCATAGATAGGAAGGACTGGGATGTGAATTAGTGTTGCGATAAGAGTTTCAGGTCTGGTCCCCTAAGAATCTGATTTACCTCAACCGCCAATGTTGATCGTGAACGAAGTAGCCCATTGACGGTATTTTACCCGTTCCGTAGAAATCAGAGCCCACAACCTCCAGGCGGCAAGCATCCTCCACATAATCCACACACTTGTCATCGAGTACGAGTGCCGCTTCGATCCGGTACTCGCCAGGAGTCAATGGAAGGCCCGGTATTTCGCATACAAATTCTTGCAGCCCGCGGCGCTCTGCCCAGTCGCGACTAGGTTCATAACTGCTCCGTGCCGCAAAAATCACCTGCCCGTAAAGATTGACAAAATTGACTCGCGCGTCGAAATTCACGGTCGCTTCGCGAAGCTCGAATTCGACGTGAAGTCGTATGGGAGCGCCAATGGCTATTTCGCCGGTAAAGGGCCTTCCGTTACCCTCGTACACCTCGAGCTTTCGCAACCAAGGTCGATACTGAGAGAGTCTTCCGCGGGAATTCCACAGATCAACTATATGGGACTCACTCTTTCTTTCCGTCCGCGAGACCGTACCGATATAGTAGTCCACAGCCCTCTTGGCCTCACCCTCGAAAGTGAGCCGGCCTTGCTCCAATACGATCGCCTTCTGGCAAAGACTGAGAACCGCGGGAATGCTGTGCGAAACAAATAGAATAGTCCTTCCACTCTCTCCGAACTCGCCCATCTTGCCGAGGCACCTCTTTTGGAACGCGATGTCTCCGACAGCAAGGACTTCATCAACCACCAGAATTTCCGGCTCCAGGTGGGCGGCCACCGCGAAGCCTAACCGGACATACATGCCGCTGGAATAGTGCTTTACGGGCGTGTCAAGAAATTTCTCGAGCTCCGCAAAGGCCACAATCTCGTCAAATTTGGATTGTATCTCGTTCTTTGTCATGCCCAACATCACACCGTTTAGAAAAATGTTTTCTCGGCCGGTGAGGTCGGGATGAAATCCGGTACCAACTTCGAGCAAACTGGCCAGTCGACCTCGGAGCTTGATAAAGCCATCACTCGGATCGGTGATTCGCGATAGGATTTTGAGAAGGGTACTCTTGCCTGCTCCATTCGCGCCAATGATTCCCACAACTTCGCCCTGAGAAACTTGGAAATTCACGTCTCGGAGCGCCCAGATCCAATTCGAGGCTCCGGAGTTCCCGTCGTTCGAATCGTCGCGCGCAGTGTTCAGGAGCCTGCGAGCGCCATTGACTAGAGCTTCTCGAAGGTTATCCTCTCGATGGCCCAGCGCCCTCAGATGGAATTTCTTGGACAAATGCGAGACTTCGATGACGGCTTCCATTCAGTTGGGATTCCTTTTTAGCTCGCTGATGCAGCGCATTTTACACCCTACTCGCCTTCTCGCGGTTTTCATCGGCGGTGTCTGTAAGCGCCTATACATCAGGCACTAAAGGCCGCCATGGCCACGCTGCCGACCCTAATCTGGGAGGCTTTCGCCCGGCCGTTGTTCATTGCAAGGCGAATTTCGCAGCTCTTTCCGATTTAACCGTTAAAACCGTTTCCGTGCTAGCACGATTAGTGTTTGTCCAAGCCCGCATCTCTCCTTCAAGCGTTCCAGCGATGGCTTTGGAATCACCTTCGAAACCAAACCGTTTAATTTTGCGGAGTTGATGATGCGCAGAAATCCGAGCTCGCCAGCTGGCTGCATGGTAGTTGCTCTTAGGATTTCGAAATGGGGACGAAGTTCATTCAGTAATTCACGCATGGTGACCCATCGACGTAGCTGCCCCTCCGCAGGCGGAGCGATGTTCTTGCGGCGCATGTAAACGGTTCGGTTCTGAGTGGCCAAAATGAGGTATCCGCCTTTTTTCAACACGCGAGCCATCAACTGGACGAAACGAAGCTGACTTGGCACATGGGAGAACATTTCAAGAGTGACGACAACGTCGAATGCCTCAGCTGGTAAGTCTAGACTCAGGGCATCACCAGCATGAAACATTCCGCTTGGCACTCTCCGGCGGGCTTCCGTAATAGCTTGGTCTGCAATATCGACTCCTGTTACCGGACCATACGCCGCCAACTTCTCGGCAAGCCAGCCATTCCCACAGCCTAATTCGACTATATGCGGTCCCCGAAGCGAACAACCTTTTAGCAACGAAATGGCCGCTTCCCCACGTTGTAAGGCTTGGTCCCCGATGGTCGAATCCTGAAGGTACTTCGTGTCCCATTCATTCCAGAACTTCCGCTGGGCATCGAGATTCCAGTTTTTCACGGAGTCGAGATTCATTTCTCACCCTACCTTCCGTCCTCGCCTACCTCTTTTAAACCGGATTTTCCTTTTTGGCCTCGAAAACGACGGCCACAGTACACCCAGCTCGCTCTTTCGGGGCACTGTGAATCGATTTTCATTTGGAGCATGCCCGACGGCTTGCCAGCCGCACCAGCAATCCCGTATTGCCTCATTTTCAGCCGCTCTGGGAACACTTCTCCTCTCCGCCTCTTGTTAGGAACGATTCTGATGACGACCCTGCCACAATTATCTATCCTTTTGATACCGAGAAGAGCGATCCGTCCCAGCATTGCTCCGAACCGCGCCGCCGGTTCAGACGTCCTTCCGCCAAGAGTAACTAGCAATAAATTGATTCGGCTCAGACCTTCCGGGTTCCCGTCTTAGCTCAGCACTTCGTTCTCGAGCCGATGTAGGCGCGAAGGCAATGCCGCCCCGCGATCCCAGATCTTCTCGGAGCCGATCAAGTGGAACGTCGGATCCTGCGATAGCCGCTCGGCATCGTTCACATCTTCCTATCCTGCCAAGCGATCGTATAGGAATTGTCGCAGAAGATCCGGCAGTGACAACTGAATGTTCTTGCCGCGCTGGTTGTCCATGATGTTTTCGGTGACGAACGCACTCAATCCCAAACCCTCATCCAGTTCGCGAACTAGCAACAGACCACCGTCGCAAGTGACCTGCGATGCTTGAAAATCGACCTTCAAAGAAGGTGGTTGAAAGCGAGCTGAAAGGGCTGGTTTTGGTTCTCACCCCTTGGGTCGAGGCCTCCGCGGAGTCCGTTTTCCTCTCAAAACCGAATGAACTCTGGCGTTGACACGCTCACACCACCGCTTCCACGGGCTTCAAACAGTCAATCTAGGTTAACATGGAATTTGGGGTTCAGATGACGTCCGCGAAGCGCCGTTCCATGCGCCGAAAGATAAATAATCCTGCCAAAAATAGAAAAACACCGGTAGCGAGAGAGGTGACAACCAATGCCCAATCCGTCGGGCTGCCCAGTAGTGAATGCCGGAATCCTACGATCATGCCCGACATAGGATTCAAACCTAGCAGAAGCTGGTAGCGAGCCGGAATGTACTGTAGAGGATAAATGACTGGGCTTACAAACAGCCCCATCTGAATGAAGAAAGGAACTGCATACTTGACATCTCGATAGTGGACATTCAGAGCGGATAGGATCAAGCCCAGGCCGCTCGCGGCAAGCAGTGTTCCGAGCACGTAGACAGGAATCAACAGTGCACCCGGCACGACAGGCCAGCTGTAGTAGATCATCATCGCAAACACTAGAAACACACCAACTACGAGGTCCAGCACCAGAGCGCCTATGCTTGCCATCGGTATGAAGATGCGGGGGAAATAAATTTTGGATACAAGTGCTTGGTTCCCTACCAGACTGTTGCTCGACATGGAGACCGAGTTTGCGAAAAAGGTCCAAAGTACGAGTCCTGAAAAGGCGAAGAGTGGGTACGGTGGTCCGTCCGTTTTGATGCCTGCCAGCCGGTTAAAGAAAAGTGTGAAAATGAGCATGGCCATAATGGGCTGAAAGACAGCCCATAAGCCCCCCAAGAATGTCTGCTTGTAGCGGATTTTGATATCACGCCAAACCAGAAACCAGAATAATTCCCTGCTCCGATAGATTTCTGCCAGATCAATGGGCTGCCACCCGGTGTGCGGTTTTAAAAGCAATTCCGATGAAGAACTCATAGCTCCTCGGTGAAAGCTCCAGCCTATCGCGTAGTACTCTAAGCAGCTTACCAAAGTTCTTGTGCTTGGGAGCTCCAACCCATTGATTATGCGATATTCATGATCACAAATCTCGGCTCGGCCCATCAACAGAAGCATTTGTCTCATTTTTATCTGGGGAATTTCCTAAGTTCCTGGAAAACTGGCCAACCTTCTTTAAAGTTCCAAACTTCTCAACTTCCTTCTATAGGCAGAGAAACTACAGATTTAGCAGGCCCGGCCGGAACACAAGGTCGAATTGTGCTTCGACGCTGCTCCTGTATTCGGCAGCTTTGCGTTGTATCCCACACCGTATGGCTTCTTGGTTGGCCTCCAATTTCTGGAACCGGTCAATTAGCTCTGGCAGTTCGAGTCGCGGGATGCTCAAAAGGTAGTCCGCCAGTCCCATGTCTTCCATCAACCTGTCAATCTTGCTCGCAGCCGAGAGGGCAAGCACGGGCGTGCCCACAAGGGAGGAGAGTATGACGCCATGCAGCCGGGACGTCACAATCGCGCGGAGCTGCGAAAGCAGCTCCAGACACTCGTCTACCGTGCGTATTTTTGCAACGCTGAGTCGTGCATGCAAGTCCCGGGGCAGGTCTTCGAGGACGGATGCTTCAAGTTCTTCCATGGCGCTCCTGTCCATGCAAACCTGAGTCGGGAATAGCACGACCTCGTATCCGTTGCGCAACAGCCACAACACGAAGGACGAGAGTTTTTTCAAATAGCTTTGGTATTTGGAGAAATCCTTGATTGGCGAGAAGCGGGGATCGCAATATGCCATTGGGCTAACACCTACGGCTCTTGGATTTCGGTGATCGGCCGCGGTCCCCCCGCAACCTCCGTTCTCCAGAGCGAAGGCCAAGTCGGGAAATACGTGCTTCTCTCCTTTGACACCAAGTGCCTCAACTTTCTGCTTAGATTCTACGTCGCGAAACGAGCGGTACACTGCCACAGATAGTGCGGTCCTACAAAAAAATCTGCCTAGCCGACTATTGATTTCTTCGACGCCGACGCTCAGGTGAACCAGCGGCGTCCCGGCAAGCCGCGCGAGAACTGCCCACCGAAAAATGGAGTAGAGGTCTCCCCATTTGCCACCCCAGACTTCGTCGAACACTCCGCCGAGTCCAACTACAATCAGCCGAAATTCTTTTGCGAATCGATGCGCCTCGGAACAGAATGCCAGTTCTTCTCGGATTTTTTCGGCTTTGAACCCAACGGTTCTGGCTGCGCTCATTAGACTCGACAGCAGAGGAGCTCTTTTAATCCACTGGAAGTTCGCTCCTTGCTTGTCCTGAGAGGTATTTTCCTTCACCCGATTGAGAACAGATGCTCCCTGCGGCCCAGGCCAGAGAACATGCCGACTAATCGGAAATGGAAGAATTTGGCGCGCATCAGCAGGCTCTTCGGGGTCGATACAGCACCCATAGAATTCAGCATTGGGGAAGCGCTTGGTGAGGTGTTGGACGAGCGTTTGTTGCAGCGCCGCGTTCCCTAGATTGCCAAAACTGAAGGGTCCGAGCAATCCGATCTTGTTCCTGCAAGAATCTGGATTCAACAATGACTCCTCTGGGCGAGCACGTCGTGTTCTAACGCCACTGCTGCTAGGCAATATTCCGCTTGAGGAGTCATAGAAGCACGGCCAGGGAAGGATGTCCACTTTGTATAAACTTAGCCACTAGTTTACCGTCAAGAGTTTGCCCGCCGAACTTGATCCCCGTTTTCGATTCATACCCAGCTGCAAGAAGCTGCGTCAACTTTCGTGCTCCTAATCCCCTTAATTCGACGGTAACCTTGCCACTCGCGTTCCGATCCTTGTAAATGAGCGACGCGCGCATTGTCCCATTTAGATCCGAGCGTCGCCCAAGCCATTCGGTGCCACTCATCGCGAAGTGACTTTAGGTTACCACCTAAGTTACACCAAGGCAGGAGCCTTTCGAGGGCCACCACGTCACAATGTGATTGATGTGGTGATTGAAGAACGCCTGCTTGCAGAAACCGTCGCCCGAGTGCCAGCGTCGAACAGCACCTCTTCGGTGTCAATGTTGTGCTCGCACCTTACGCCATTCTCCGCGGACTGAGGATTCCCGCCGATCGAAGACATTTAATGTCGATGCAACCAGGGAAGTGGGAGTGCCTTGTCTGCAAGTCTCGCCCTAGTCAAGCGACCGACGCACGGACAGGGCGAAGCGCCGGCCAGGAGGGGAGGCTTAGCTCAATGGTTCTGAATACTGAAATCGTAGAGATAAACGGATGCACCCTGGGCTCGCGAGGAATCCAATCTTCGTCCCATCCTGTCTAGGTAGTCCAGGAAGAGGCGCTCTTCATCAACTCCATTAACTCCCGCCCAACGATAAACGTGTGAGAAAAGAATCCAAGCCCGTCTTCTGCCTCGAAGCTGATCCAAATCCGCTCGATAGGAATTCCAATCTGATCTCGATTCAATGCCTGCGATTTCGTCTACCGGGCCGATAAGGTGTCTTGCGCTGTAGTACTGAAAAGGGTGGAGCGACGAGTAATAGAGGTATAGGATGTCTCCCTCCATTCGATGATTCTCTACATACTCAATGACCGGTCTAATCTCTTCCTTGGTCTGCGGCTTGAGAAGATGGACACCTACATCGAGAAGCGGATCCAGGAACAGGAATGCAATAAGCAAGAGGCTAAGGTGAGGGAGGGAGCCGCGAGATTGTGCGCGCACGCTTTCCAGCCCTGCCGCAATCAGCAGAATCAGTGAGGGAACGAGAAACAGCAATAATCTTCCGCGAAAAGGATAACGATGCAAAGCCGACGCCATCAAGGTGAGTACAGCCGGCGTCAGGAATAGGAGAAACCTCTGGCGGTGCTCTGCAAAGAATTCGATAAGGCCTAACACGGCGGCGGCTGCCGCTATTCCCTTCAGTGTGAGGCCCACGGGATCCGCAAAGATGTCAAAAAAAGAATCAATAAACCATCTGGCATCCGCGAGAGACGACGGTGGAAACGGCGCGAAGGCGTTTCGCCAATAGTCTAGCAGTGCTGAATCGCGACTAAGACCACGGAGTGACACCACAAAGTAAAGCAGGAAGCTAGCCGGCCACAAAACTCCAGGAATGGATAGCAGAAACAATCCACGTCGGTCCTGCCTTTGCAATGCATCCGCGAGCCAACTCAGCCCAAGGGCAACCAAAATGAAAGCAGCCGGTTGAGAAAACCAGAGCGCTATTGCCCCAATGATGGAAATAATGACTGCGCGTCCTGCCTCGAACTTGCGCTCGAGCAAATAACCCGCCAGTAGGAATAGAAGGAGAGCGACGGCAACGTCGCTTGAATACTGTTTTGCTTCCGCGGAGTAATAAATCAGGGGATCGGAGATCGCGAACAGTCCTACAGCAACGGGAACGGCGGCCGGTGCAAGGAAGCGCCGCGCAACTCTTGCGCAAAGAATTAAGGCTAGAATTCCAGAAAGGAAAGGGACCAAACGAAGCGCCATCTCACCGGTGCCAAAACCGAGTACTGCGGATCTCTCGAGCATTAGAAAACCGAGAGGAGCTCCTTGATGATAGTCAAGCGGTTTCAACAGCTCCATTGGGGACCGGCGGATGATATTGAGAGCGACGAGAGCTTCATCCAGCCAGAGTGAGCGATCAAAGAGATACTGTCTGAGCCGAACCAGAATTCCTAGCCCCACAAATCCCCAGGTGATTACCTCCGGACTGAAAAGTGTGATGGATTCCTGCGATAAGGAGGTTTTTGCCGACAAATTCATCTCTGCGAAATGCTACAGCCAATCGCGAGGATGTCAAAGTGCTCTATTTGCCGCAGCCCGCGAGCGGGTTGCTTCTGCCGCTTCATTGTTCTCACGTACCTTAAAATCAACGCGTCTGGGAAGGGCGAATTATTCGAATGAAAGAGCTGCCCGTCCGCACTTCTCGCACCAACCTCGGCAAGGCGCGGCAAGACCTTCCATTGGCTACGGACTGGTGGCAAGCAGGGCAGTACTCTCGCCGAAATCTCCATCGAATAGACTTGTGGAAGAGCGCTGCACAATTGTGCCATCTCTATTCCCCGGCTCTCTACCTCCATTGCAAACCAAGATCGTAACTTGAAGAAAATAATAACCCTTATCCTTTCGCTGGGTTTGGAACTCAATCTGTTGAGGGGAGCTAATTGGCGGGAGTATCGTATTGGGCCTTTTTTCTGTGTGTCCAGAACGAGCTTGGGAATGGCCCCTCCCAGGAAAAAGTTCACCGGGGGCGCACGTAAACGGGTAAGATGCTTGGTAATTAGTCGTTCAGACCTCTAACCGCACTTACGCGCGAGTCTTGCCATCTTTTCCACTCGTTGGTCTTGCGTGGAGCAATTCGAGTATCGGGAGGCAAATTGAATCGGAGATACTTTGTTGGCATTTTTCTTGTATCGGCCGCAACCCTTCTGCTCGAGCTTGCCCTCACGCGTGCGCTGGCGGTCGCAATGTGGTACCACTTCAGCTTCTTGGTAATTTCGACCGCCTTGCTGGGCTTCGGAGTTTCCGGGGTGACCTTGTCACTGTGGACCGGCTTGCGGGAACACGCGCACTTCGACAAGGCACTTTCGGTTCTCTCACTCGGGTTTGGCGGGACTACAATCCTAAGCTATTGGCTGATGCAGCGCATTCCGTTTGATCCGTTCGGCCAGACCTTTCATTGGGCGCAGTTTCTTTTCATGCCGCTGTACTATGTGAATCTCGTGGTGCCATTCTTTTTTTCTGGGCTCGTCATTGCCTTACTTTTCTCGCGCCTCTCAAAAGAAGTGAACCGTTTGTATGCTGCGGACCTTGTTGGGGCTGGGATTGGATGTTCTGCTATCACGATGGTGATGCCAGTATTCGGAGGCTCGGGTTCGGTTTTCGTGGCCGCGTTGTTGGGATTCTTTGCGGCGGCAGTGTTCGGCTGGTCACAAGCACGCCGATTCGCCGTGGCCGGGGCAGTGTTAGCTTTCTGCATGCTTCCGATCGCATTTCTCGGCGATCGCCTGATCCCCATCTCTGTGGCCGCGGCAAAGCTTCATCCCTTGCAGCCAGCCAACGCCAAGCCGATTTACACGGCTTGGAATGCCCTCTCCAGGGTCGATGTGTTCAAACTTCCCTCTGCACCCGAACTGGGCAGGCCGAAAGAGGGGTTCAGCATCATCGTAGATGGTGGCTTTGCCGGGACCGAAGTTCCTGATCTAAGTAGCGGCGTACGGAACTATCTTGCTCATACCGGTGATTTCCGAAACGCGGGCCTGCTATATGCGGGTAAACCACACCTGAAGATTCTCATCATCGGGTCGGGGGCCGGCCGCGAGGTCCTCGAAGGCTTGAACTTTGGGGCGTCTTCGATCACTGCCGTCGAGATCAATCCGGCGATCAACAAGATCGTCACAGAGTCTTTGCGTCCCTATTGGGGAGGGCTTTTCGAGCAACCGGAAGTTCATCTGGTCACCGAGGACGGTCGTAGTTTCGTGCGCCGATCGCATGAAACCTACGACGCCATCATTTCGGTACAAACGATGAGCGACGCCGCTCTTTTGTCGGGCGCCATGAACCTTTCCGAGACATACATCCTCACACGCGAAGCCTTCGCGGATTACTACGATCACCTTACGCCCGACGGCGTGCTGATGATGACGCGGCCGAAGTATCAAATCCCTAAGCTGATCACCACGACCCGCGAAATGTTTGAGAAGCACGGCCTGCAAGACGTTGCCGACCATATTTTTGCGTTTCGAGGACCCGTGCTTCCTTACGGACACGCGCGTTTCCTTAATTGCTTTTTGATGAAGAAGTCCGCATGGAATCCCGAGCAAATCGCAGTGATGGAAAAGCATTTGGGAATTGGCGAGCCGCAGCCGCAAGGTGAAGAGAGCCCCCAGATCTTTTTCTCGCCGTACGAAGCAGCCCCGCAAAAAACCTTCTTCAATAGGCGACTCCATGAGTTCGCGGAAGCCCAGGATCTTCAGGCAATTTATCGCGGAACGAGCGAGGCCTTGAGCCCGGCCACCGACGATCAACCATTCTTTAATCAGCGGCAGCGGTGGAGGACGCTGCGTCCGCATATTCTCTTCGAGGTACTCTTCCCCACGAAGGGCAGCACCGAAAGTTATCAGCCTGTTGCGGAAGTTTACCTCCTTATGCTCTTCGCTCAGTCTGTCGTGATAGGCGCGATTTTTATTTTGCTGCCATTGGTCCGTGCTTCACATGCAGTTTTTCGAGCGTCGGGCCGGTGGTCCTTCCTCGCATACTTTGCGGCTCTCGGTCTGGGCTTCATCATGGTCGAGATGGTCCTTCTGCAGCGCTTCACTCTATTTCTCGGCCAACCTATCTATACGCTCGCCGTTGTCCTGTCAGGTCTGTTGATCTCCACC
>Ga0137394_10001133_pt1 | contig 19261 bp, 17 predicted proteins | sample czobulk116metaG_FD_108278 | JGI IMG/M metagenome (GOLD analysis project Ga0137394, IMG submission 108278) | Vadose zone soil microbial communities from Angelo Coast Range Reserve, California, USA - czobulk1.16 metaG | ecosystem: Environmental > Terrestrial > Soil > Vadose zone | place: USA...
CACTTTGCCTCGAAGCCATAGCATGGGACACCGATGCGGGCAAGACAATCCTCGGATATTCCAAGATCTCGCAACTCTCGCTTGGCGTCTGGCGGAAGAGTCTCGGCGCTGGGGACGCAACGGGCGGTGTCAGCAATCAGAATTGTCGGAACTTTTTCACGCGATAATCGAATCGCGGTACTGAGTCCCGCCGGTCCACTACCGATGATTGCAACAGCGCAGCTGTAATCCACTAATCTTCTTCTTTGAATAGATTCTTGTCGCCAATCACAAACTTGAGCTTGGACCAGTTTTTCTGCATTTGTTCAAACCTCGCCAGGTTTGCCAGGTCATCAGGATCTTCCGTCTGCGAAGCTTTGTCGAATTCACGTACCCACCGGAACCTCTGATCACTCGCCTTCGTCGCGCTGGATAGAAGCACATCGTCAGGGCGTTGAGCCGTCCACCACATGAACGTGTAGGACGCGTCCGGTCCCTTGAGGTGTTCCTTGTGGCAATCGTAAAAGTCGGCCTGCCATGGCAGCGCCATTTGCTGACTGAAAAATCCTGGTCCGAAACGAAGTGCACCGATCTGCAAATCCGAAATGCCCCCGACTTCGCTTTCTGGCTTCGTCGGCACCTTCAGTCGAAATGGTTCAGCGTAAAGCTCCGGTCGGCGCACCAGCCAACTCACCTCAATTCCAGGGTAGAAGGGACTGCCAACACAATTGATCAACGCTGCCCGATCGATATCTTGCGGTGTCAACACGCCGATGTCATCGGGGACCTCGGGCTCGGCGCCGGTCCAATCCGAATGATTGAAGTTCCCGGCGGCCCACTCTTTCAGTACTCCATGTTGAATATGGGTCAGACTGAGGAAGCTTTTTGGATGGGCAGTCTGGGCATCCTCGTCGATGTCGTTGTACCGATCACCAAACCCTCTCGGCATGCCCTTCCAATTCACGTCCTCAGCGGCTGGATCTCTCAGCCATGCAGAGACGGTCTGCCGTAGCTGTTTGGCAAGATCCCCGTCCGGCGCGTCGTCCGGCTTCGCGCATTTTGCGAAGTTTGAGAAGGAAACATGAAGGCTTTGATTCGATTCTTTCGCGTCGAATACCCAATACGCACCAAATGCCCTGGCCAGCAATGGATAGATCTCGGAGAGAAAGGACGGGCCGTACCCTGCCAATGACCCTGCCGACTGCCAGAGTTGTTTCTGTTGGGCAAGGCGAGAGAGAAATCCCCTCTCGAACTCAGCATTCTTGGGAAGCGGCAGCTCCTGAACGGCCAGGTCCCACATTGTGTCGTAGAGAGTCACCACGTTGCCGATCCCAGGCGCAAAATCAGGTGGCGCGACAGTGACCCATGCGGCATCTGCGTCAAGGAATGTGCCGTTCGACAGAAATACGCGTGCCTTTACCGCACCGTCGCTGACATCGTCGAACCACGTGTCGTTGTTGGCGTATTCATCTATCTTGACTTCGGGCTGGCCATTTGAGCCTGAGTCTCCGTGACCACCTAGGAAGAGTAGCCGCGCGCCGTCGAGACGAAGCTCCCCAAGATCCTTGACAAACGGGACGAGAGGATTGCCATGACTGAGCACGACAGGGCTGGGGTTGTCTGTCGAGATCGTCTTCTCACCCGGGTCCAATTCGAGCCGTTGCGGCCGTTCTGCCGCCGGCACGCCAGGATTACGAAGGTTATTTCTCACCGGGTCCGTGCCGTCGATCGGCTTGTCCGGCGGTGTCTGGCTGCGTTTGATGTATATGTCGTCGGCTCCGTGCTGGCCATAGAAAGCGAAAAACGCCGCTTTCTTGTTGGCTACATGGACGCGCCACTCGATCTTGACAACATCTGACCCAATCTCGACCTCGGCCGGCGATGAGAGCCTCTCCTGCTCATCTTCCTGATATTCAAAGACCCTGAACCTTGCCGCCTGCCTCTTGATGCGGCCCTCGGCGTCACGGAACGGCTGGAATTTCCCATCCTTCCAATTCGCCGGTATATCGGGATGCTCGGGGCCGACATAAAACGCGTCCCCTGGCGCATTCCCAACACGAGCGACCCCGAAAGCTGGATGAATCCGAAATCGTCTTGACATGTGCGCGATCTCCTTTAGCGAAGCAGGTCGATGAGCCGATCACGAACGGAATCGTCGAGGTGCCGATCCGACGGCATCAGATAACCGGGATTGAGATTCAACTGCTGTGCTGAGGGACGTAGCCTGTCCAGGATCAGGCCAAGCCGCTGAGGATCTTGAACCATGGCCTTATCAAAGACGTTGAACTTCACACTTCCATGGCATCTGAAACAGTACTGATTCAAAATTCCGATCGTTTCGGTGTCTTTGGCCGAATCAGGCTTCCACATGACACTTGAATTAACCGCTCGCAGGACGGGCTGAACGTGCTCACTACTGGACGCATGCAATCGAAGCCAAGTCTCCGCTGCCGCACGATGAAAGGAGTGCGGCTGCGCGGTGGCATTCTGGGCCGCAGCCTCGCGATTGAACTGCCTGATCACTTCAAATGCACGCTGAAACTCTGGCGTTGATGAATCATCCGTGCCGGCATCAATGAGTACGTGGAGGGCTTCCTGGCGGACTCTCCCAAAATCGTTTTCGACTCGGTCAAACCAGTGGTCAGTGTCGAGATAGTTGATCAACGCCTTGTTGGACTCCAATCCGTGGCACGCGACGCAGCCGTCCGGAACATAATAGGGCGCCGTTGTATTCGCTGCTGACTTAAGGTCTCCTGCGTCGAAGCTCGCGTCCAACTGGAGCGACAGCCTGCCTCCTTGCGCGAGAGGGCCGTAGTCCAGCCAGTAGATCGAATCTTTTCCCGCAACCTCGCGCGTCAAGATCACCTGTGTGTTAACCGAATCGGCCGTGGGACCAAATGGCTTCTCGTCAGGTGCAGTGAAAAAGTTGAACAGAATGATGATCGAGCTAATGTTGTGTTGCGCCGCCGCAGAACCGGCGCGCGGGCGCAAGCGAATCAGCTTCCTCCATCCCAGCTTTCTGGTGTCAGGAGGATCATTGACGTTAATGATCTTTGGCGCGAAGAATCGAGCTGAAAGCACATCGCCGACTCCGATCGGTGCGGTGGCGACTTGCTCGGCAAAAATCGAGGAATCGAATACCCCTGAGCCAACCAGGGTGGATTGGTCCATGAGAACGTTGGGGGCCAGGCGCTGGAGATCATCGCCAGACAGGCCCGCGTATCCGGCATACAGGACAACGTCATCGAGCCGCGAATACAGAATCGAAGCGCGATCTCGAATACCAAGTTCAACGGCGATTTGGCGGTAGTACCGTATTGCGTCTTGAGGTGACCCTTGGCGAACGGCACCTCTCTGTGCACTCGCAACGCTACACAGAACAGCGAGGATTGCCGTCAAGGTCCAAATTGTTTTGTGGCGCCACAGTCCTGTCATAATCACTCCCCGACGTTCTCGTTCGCGTGAACCTTGTTGCCCGCTCAATCGAGTGCTCTCGTCAACCTTCCTAGGGGGCCGTTCGGCCAATTCTGATCCCGGCACGTACCTGTCCATTTCGGCCTCCAAGATCCAATCGGGCAGTCGTCGGCGTGATGCGGATACGTCTGCCCATACCAGTATACCTGAGGCGAATAAAAAGAGAAGGTCGTGTGGGCTGAAAAATCTCCGCGGACCAGAGATAACGCAATGGAGGTGCGTGCCTTGGTTACCATAGCAGAAAGACTACCCCCATTCCCTCCGTTTTCAAGGCGGCCCTTGGCTACGCTTCTTGCGACATGCTGCAGTCAGTTGTAGAGGTAACCTTGGTGGTCGGTAGGAGTGCCAATCTTCGTTAGTCGCTCTTATCAAGTTGTGATAGTATCGCGGACCATACTACCCGCTCCTAACCGTTCGGTCCTAGAAGAGGTCATTCCGTGAAGCTCGATCGCAAAGGCACATGGGTGATTCTTGCGATTGTTCTTGCAGTGGTCGTAGGTTCGGTTGTCGGGTTAGTGAAATTTCGCAGGTTCCATGGATTGATGAGGATCATGAGTGTTCATGACCGCGTTACAACCATCGTGCAAGGCTGGGCACGCTTGCCAGGTCGTCCGAGTGATAAGCAAGAACTCGAAGTGATTTGGGCAAAGTCCGGCCTGCAGTTCGAGTTCTTCCCGTATGCGGCTCAGGATTTGACGACGAAGCTAAAGAGCGAGTTCCGCGACAGCAAGACGACGGTTCTCGAGTTTACCGACATTTACGCAAGCACGAATTCGAGCGCGAAAATCAAAACCGTAAAAGATCTAGCGACTGCTGTGCGGCAAAACTACACCCCCGAGTAGCCGCCGGGCGGGAGTCCAGGCCGAGCCACAGGTACGGAGCACCAGCCCATGAACTTCTCTCTCTCCGTGTTTCGAGCTCGGTTGGTCGCTCTCACCGCTTTCGCGACCGTCGTTCTGTTCGGACCTCCTTTGTTGCGTGCGGAGACTCCAGCACCTTGTACGGCGTCCGACTACAAGGTTGCGGCGCCTACGGTGATCGCTGTTCTCTGCGAAGAAGATGATGTATCCGGCCTGGTGGGCACGGGCAAGCTTTACGATTGGCCGGGTGCATTGAACACGCCGCTTCCGGTAGACGTTACTGTAACCCCGTACCTCAACGCGATACAGTGGCTGATCCTTGAACTCAAGCCCTCAGGTTCGTCGGCCCCACCGTTTTCCCTGCAGCGCGGCAAGAAGTACAAAGTCGTTCTCGCACTTCATCGCTCTACTGAAGCCCTTGCGCCTGATGCAACTCCCACGGCCTTCGACGTGGAAATGAGTAACACCGTGCCCATGAGCGCCGCGCTCTCGTTGAGCAAAAACGGTACCTGGGAATTTGTGTCGCATCTCGCCTACAAGAGCGGTCCCGAGGGACCCTGTACATTACAGGTGCAAGATTTCAACGCAAAGACGGAGGACCTCAAGGCGAAGGGCTGCCGGGTAGCTGCAGCTATTCCTGATCCGAAGAAGGTGACCTCCGCTCAAGATCTTGCGCGTCTCGTGGAGACTCCGGAGGATCTAGGCAGTTTTCGGTTGGTCCTCGACAGCAACAAAGGTACGCAACAACTGCCGTTCGCGGTACCGGGGTTGCTCGATATCTTTGACCAGCCGGTCAAGATCGATTCCAAATCGCAGATTGTCGCCGAAAAGGCTCCGGCCAGTAAAGACTCGTCGAGGTATTACGTGAATCTGAACTATGCAGCAGGAAAGGGATCAAAACCCGGTTGGGTGCTGGATGGCAAGATCGCGCCGGTCATTGGAAGACTTTTCCATGGCTACCAGTTTACTCCCATGGCCTCGGGGGACGTCGGGCAGAACCAAGTGAGTAATCTCAAATACACCGATAGCATCAACTTCGGGGCAGCGTTCGCTCACATGTACCACCCGAATGACGTCCTGCAAGGTCTGCTCTTCAAACCCGGCATCACCTACGAAACCGATCGAGAGTTCGACCGGCACAACCTTCTCGCCACGCCCGATCTACAATTTCGCTTCGTGAATCTCTACAATCCCCGGCAGCGGCGGAGCGCGATCAAGTTTGCGGATGAGGCCGAGATTGCCAAGGTAAAGAAAATACTCTGGACCCGAGCCAACTCGAAACCCGTTCTCTTGGGCTACGTGCTCGACTTTCACACTGGCTTGGAAGTCGGTGGCGCGCTGAAAGACACCACGGTGAAAGCATCGGATGGAAAGGCGACGATGGCCCTGCCGTCCTACCATATCGCCAGGGTTGTTCCGGTAGCGCACGGGCTCTTGGAGATCGGCCGATTCAGCATCGACGTCGTGGGCACCGCACGCTATTTGACGACCGTTGAAAATACCATTCTTGAGCGCTCGGACCATACGCTGTTCTTGAAGCGTCTTCACGGTTGGAACGCGTATTGCGTGTTCAGCGGCTCTTGGAACTTCGATCCGGCCGGGCACTTTGCGTTTATGGTTGCCTACAAGGATGGCTTCTCACCCCCAAAGTTTAGCCGCGTGAATACCGTGCAGTCGGGCATCACCATCAAGTATTAGCGACTTGGAGTGCCTGCGCGTACAAGCCACTTCTGTGCGGCGTAAGGTAGTCTGGCGCTGATCGCACGATGCAGCGCGCCCCGTAAATTCGGGCTCCTGGGCTGCGACGCAATCTACACCCTGGTTTCGTTGCTGTAATTCAAGGACGTCGGAGGGCAAATGATCGAATCTAAGCCAGCCAAGAAATACTGTGATTTGGTGATGAAGGGCGGGGTTACGAGCGCCATCGTTTATCCACTCGCAGTGCAAAAACTCTCAACCGAATATTCGTTCAAAAATATCGGTGGAACCTCGGCTGGCGCGATAGCAGCCGGAGTAACAGCAGCTGCGGAATGTCGCCGGCGTCGTACTGGCGAGGAACTCGGCTTTGACCGAGTGGCCAAGCTTCCTGCGGAATTGGCGGAGGATAATTTCTTGCTTTCTCTGTTCCGGCCGGAACCATCAACCAAGCGAGTCTTCCAAGTTGTTTTGTCGGCGATGTCAGCCAAGCAGGCGGGCAAACCTATATGGATTGCCGTCGCTGTCAGACTATTGGCAAATTTCTTCTGGCCTTTCGCTTTGGCTGTTGTGCTCGTCGCGGTATTCGTGAGTTTGCTTGCAGTCCTTGTTCACGGCAGCTGGGTGCTCTACCTTGTCATCGGGCTTCTCGGATGCGGAATGTCCGGTCCCGCATTTGTCCTAAAAAGCGCTGCATCGGAAACCATGCGTTCTCTTGTGAAGAACAGTTTCGGATTCTGTTCTGGACTTGATGCAAGCGGCTCTTTAGGTGCTCCTCCGTTGACCAATTGGCTGTATTCCTTACTGAACGAAATTGCGGGGCAAAAACCGGGAGCGCCACTGACCTTTCGCGATTTGTGGGAAGCTCCAAGCTATCCAGGCGAAAGTCCCCTTTCCAGCGAGTATCGCTGTTCAGACTACACGACATGCGTAATCAATCTGGAAGTGATGACTACGAATCTCACCTGCGGTTGCCCAACTCGCATTCCGTTTCCCGTCAAGGGCTACTACTTTCTCGTTGAAGATTGGATGAAATTATTTCCACCCGAAGTTGTGCGATGGATGGTGGACAAGAAGGATCCAAGCGCTCGGCAAGCCCGTACCGAACGCGGTGAAGAGCTTGCTCCTTTGCCTGAGATGCACGACCTACCGATCATTGTTGCTATTCGAATGAGTTTGAGTTTCCCCATCCTCTTGACCGCTGTTCCGTTGTACGCGGTGGACTACAGCATGAAGCGGAATGAAGGAGTACCGGAAGAGGAGCCCATCGTTGCTGACCCGTGCTGGTTTTCGGATGGCGGTATTAGCAGCAATTTTCCAATTCATTTCTTTGATTCGCCACTGCCAAGGTGGCCGACTTTCGGAATCGACTTGAAGTCTCCACATCCCGATCACAACCCAGAAGCTGAATTCGTGTGGCTACCGAAGGGAAATAGAGGAGGCATGCTGCCGACCTGGAATCGCTTTGAGAGTCACGGCGTTTTTGGTTTTGTGGGCGCTATTTTTAACGTCATGCAGAATTGGCACGACAATTTGCAGACGCCAGTACCGGGATATCGCGATCGCATTGTGCATATCAGCCATACAGACCGGGAAGGCGGACTGAATTTGAAGATGGATGCCACAGTCATCAAGACTATGAGCGAACGGGGACGAAGGGCAGGTGAGGCTCTGTTGACTAGGTTCGACTGGGACAATCATGCCTGGGTGCGGTATCGCTCGACCATGGGTTGTCTAGAAATTGTCCTGGAGAGATTTGGAAACAGTTACCGTAATCCTCTTCCAGAGGACTTGGCGGTTTGGAATGTGATCAACGGTCAGGGTCAACCGCCGAGTTATCCATGGCATGCAAGCCAACAGTCTTGGGCTCCTCAGGCGACCGCAGAACTAGCCTCGTTAATCGCAAAGTGGTTTCGGGGACGGGAATGCTTCTCGATTGGTGCCCCGAAGCCCAGACCAGAAATGAGAATAACCCCAAGGATTTAAGCGACTGACGGAGCGACATTTTGGTTCGACGGAATTGGACATTGCCGGCTTCGCGATGATCATGAGCAAAACAGAAACGACGGGATTGGGTGCGACATTGGGTGCAAGCTGAGAAGGAAAAATGGCTCCCGATTTCCCGTAAGCGACACCCACATGGCGCCCACGGTATTGCCTCAAAGACCTGAGGCAGGGCTTTCAGTCCAACGTCAGTCCGATTCGACACGGTGGTTGCACCGTCCTGCCAGACGTCTGAAGTCGCGCTGGACGTGTATATTTGGACAATCGCGCCAATTAGCTGACAGCTGAGAGAGCGGAGCGACGGCTGGGAGTCTCTGTGAGGCGAGACAATGTTTCAAAAAGTTACAAATCGAGTCCCCGGTTACCGAATCGGGGCAGGCTCTTTCACTTCCTCAACAACCTTTTTCTCTGCTTCAGAGGGGCGCTTGCCAGCCTCTGTTAGATCCAGAACCGCCTGTTTAACCTCAGCGACGTCGTCTTTCAACGAGTCCAGGATCTGTCTTGCTTGTGCTGCACTTGCCATTTCGGTCTCCCTTATCTAAGATGCCGCTGCTTGAAGTCGGTGTTGGCTGCCTATAAGTTGTTCTAAACAATAGCGATATTGCTCGATGCTCTTTATGATCGTGTCCTCATCCTTGTTTCCTTGTCCCAGGATGTCGGTCGACGTCCATTGGATGTTCAAGACTCCGATAGGATATTCCTTCTCTCTTAAGACTAAACACGCGAAACTACGAATCTTCTTGCCTTCAAAATAGGCCGTCAACTCAAGCTGCACATTTGAGGCCAACTCTCGAGCGGCCAAGCTAAGAATCTCCTTAGTATCTGGAACCACCTGGTCTGTCAATAAGGCGAGGGCTGTAGGCGCACCCGGAATTAACTGTAGTTTGAGCATTCCATTCGCGGCGTTGTCGACTGGAACCGCGACGGCAGGTATCTCAGGATCTGGAACGCCCCACAAGGCTAATTCCATGACGTAGTGATAGCTTTCAAGCTCCCTCCCGGCCCCCATGAACTTAGTGATTCCTCTCAACCTTTCTAACAAGTCTGACGGACAACCCCTGATCTTGTAAGCGAGCATTAGGTTGGTCTTAACCGAATCGGCTTCCGCGTCCCAGAAAGCCCGAACTTCTTCTGCCACAGCCTTTAGGATCTCGACAATCACTGCGTTTGCAATCGCCAGCCCCCCCTGGAGAAAACCATGGATTTCCGTAGGATTTGCTTTCCCCTGCTTCTTCAATTCTTCGATCACGTCCCTGAGCTTTTCGAGTTTTATTGTCGGGGGAATCATCACCTGCATAAGCCGAGCCATACTCAGCCCCCGCTCTCTCTGGCGATCCAGTCTATGGCTTACAACCCGTAACTCATCCTCTGCCTCCTTGAGTTTTTTCTTATCCTTTGCGGCCTCATCTCTGTCATAGAGAACTTCAGTTACTGCAACTCCAGCCGCCAATGCGGCAAATGGGAGAACATAGCTCCATTCCAAAGCATTCAGTTTGCTGCCAAAAATCAATGGAAAAATGGCGAATAATAAAGCCACAATTATCCGAAGAAATGCGTACAAGAACCACCTCAGTAGGAGTTAATGATGCTTCGTATATCATTTACGCAAAGTAACGTCAATTTGTTTCTCAACTGTTTTCATGACCGTCGCGCTAAAGTGCAATAGCGCAGGTTGACCAGTAACGTTTGTCGGTTCAATTTTGGCAAACAGAATGGGCGAGTTGAGGGCCGGAGGGTAGCCACCGGCGGCAGTGACTGAACAGCCCAGTGTGTATCCAATTTTGTTCTATGAGGGTTTTTGAAGAGTGTGTCCGTCTTTGGCGTTCAACTCCAAATGTTTGTCTAACTGAACGTCCTTCGCGCAAATCGGTAAATCTTTCTCCGCGATGTGAAGTGCGATGAACTGCCTATCTCCGTCCAACATTAGCCATACCAATCGGTAGAGTGCATCAGGGAAGCCGTCGTGATGGTCGCCTTGCTACTTCTCGTCCCATCGATCGGTAAATACCACCGGCGCCCAGCTATACCCACTCCCCTCCTTGCGCAAGCGACCCAGGCCGGGAAATGACATATGCGGCCTCCGCGATCAAAACATCCTCGCCCGCGAGCTTAGGCATAGGGATGAGGGAAAGCCAAAGGCATGCGCGACTTTTTGAACTCAGGGGCTGCAAGTACAGCCCCTGAAACCCCGAGGTGGATCCAATGAGCTCTCCGTCTGGAATCCTTGGCCTCTTCAAGGAATTTACGCAGCTGCTTCCCACGAAACTTATATCGAAAAACACAGAAATGCGGAAAGAAGTTGTCGACGTCGTTTCTGAATTGGCCGATCAACTGAGCAGAGGTCTCGAACTCGCCACCATCCGGCTGTAAGGAGCGAAACAGTTAGACTCCAATGAGGAACTGAAGACAAAACACGTTACCGTTCCTGAGGTGCAGAAATGGATTGTCGGACAGATCGCCTCCCTCCGCGCACGACAAGCTTCCCTCAAAACTCTTGAACACGTTTAGGATCGGCAACCTAGGTTTTAGGTTTCAGGGAATAGGTTTCAGCAAAACACCGCTCCAAAGCACTGGATAGTTGCTCATCGCTAGGTTATAGATGTTCCGAGTCCGAGCTTTCCCCTACAACCTACAATAAGATGACTCCGACAGAAGGCATCAAGGTGAATGTGGAATGCGGTGCTCGCCATGAATCTGGGCACATCGTAATCGCTGCGGTCGAGGAGCTGAGATTGAAATCGGAGGGTCTCATGGCCGATCCGTCCGGATGGGGGCTTGCCTGCTACCACGATGCGTCAGGTGAAAGCGATTCGTCACGGGAGCGGAATATCATTGCTGTCTTGGCCGGCTTTGCAGTCGAGAAGCGCTTTCGCGAGGAGCGGTCGTACACAGCCCGGGACTACATGGACGTTACATTCAACGACGGCAATGTCAAAGCTCGTACGCTGCTAGGGAGACTGACTGGGAACTACCTCGACAATGAATCTAGGTTGAGAGATCGGCTGGAAGATCTCGTCGAAGAACATTGGCTTTCGATCGGAGCGCTCGCGACCGCCTTGCTCAGGAAAAGATGGGAACCGATAGGGCCTCTCAAAAGCGGTGGTAAGTGGTCACATCCAAATGAAGACATCGCGAAGTACGTATCTGGGGAAGAAGCAGTCCGGATATTGGCACAACACGGTGTTGCAGCCGTCTGCGTTGCGGAGTGAACGTCGCAGTGTTTCGGGTTCGTTGCTTGCGCCTTTGGGGTTAGGGGCGAGGTTTCACGGGGAACCGCTTTTGTGACCCAGAGAACCGTTTTTCATTCGCCTGCGACCGCACCGGTTCGGGCCCTCATCGGGTAGAAGGTCCGCATTGTCCTATTTCGTGGAGCATCGCATCTCTCTGATTAGGTGTGTCCCAGACAATTGACTTGTTGACAAAAATCACGTTTCTACGCTATAGCCTGTCATTATCGGTTTCGCCAAAACGGCTGCGTTCCTTGTGTGCGTCGAAGGATCATCCGTAGCAACGGACTTTAGAGATATGGTGTATGCCAACCTCGGATAACGATCGCAAACTCGGCAGAGACCTGGCGGTTCGTCTGGTCGAGAGAGCGTATCCGGAACTGTATGACTCCGATCGCGATATTTACCTGCCCGACGTCCTGGAGTCGGTAGAAGCGTTTAAACTGCAGGCGCGTATTCTCGGTCAATCGAATCGTGGCTTTCCTTGCCTCGCCGTGGACCAGTCCGACTCGAAAGTGCCCATCCCGCTCTCACTCGGACTGGAGAGTGTTTTGCCGTTGCTTCTTCCAGAGGGCCGCGACTTTTTTGATAGCCTGCTGGCGCGGCTCTACGACAATCTGTTCGAGCTGATGTATCGTCGGGGCCCGGGAGCAGTTTTTGCGAACTGGGGCACAGACATCAAGACGTTCTCTGGCGGCGAGGCTACCTCCTTCCTTGAAGATCGACTGAGCGACTTTCTCGCGGTGCGTTTCAGCTCGCGCCAGTCCAACGTCTCCGCCCAACCAGGGGCGCTCTTTTCGGTCAGCTGCTCGCCTGACTTGCGTGCTTACTACACCCCTACCTATTGGTTACAAGTCAAGCGTGTTTTGAACTATCCCACACCGACGAGCGGCTGGGTGCAACCCGGCAGGTACTACTTTGGGGCCGCACAATTGGGGCAGTCGCCTCGCTTCGATTTCAGTGCCTACTACGATATTCCTCCCGACAATCACGCTCAGCTTCCATTCTGATGAACGCGCCCGACACCGATTACGGCGATTTGCTTCCCATGGTCAAGGCTTTTGGCTGGCTCATTTCTGCGGGGTGGGCAGCTCTTATAGCTTGGGGCGCACGATCGAAGAAATGGAGACCCGTTCAGGAAGAACTCCCCGGCGGATCCGCCAGGGTCGCACTTCTGCTCACCGCAGTGGCGCTGGGCCTTTTGTGGTTCGAATACAACCAGATTGGCTACAGTTGGTTGCTCTACTTCGCAGGGGGGGCCGCGGTCGCAGCGTTGATCTTTTTCCTGCTGAACAACCTGTTTCTGACTACGTTGCTTTACGATTCAGCACGCGCCCCTTCAGGCAAAGTCGTGGGTGGATTTTTGCTCAGTCCGGAGGCCAGCAAGGTCAAGCGAGAGCAACATCAGGATGTAGGCGACATCTTGAAAGGAATGGAATATGTTCCCCGCCGGGTCTGGCGTCCGTTGTCCATTGGACTCGCTAAAATTGCGATCACTTTTTCCTACCTGGCGTTCACTGTTTCAGGATCGGCCGCTCTGGCTTGCAGTGGATTGGCAGTCTTGGCGGGACGCCAACCCAACATCCAGGAGTTTAGCGCTGCTCCCTTGCAAGTAAAGTCCGGGGAAGTTTCTACGCTTCGGTGGCGCGTCACCAACGCCACTTCTGTAGAACTTCAACCGCTTGGTACCGTCGCATTCTCTGGGGACCGTCCCGTTCGCCCTACTCAGGACACCGCTTACACTCTCGCCGCCCGAAACTCAGTCGCGAGCAAGAGTGTCCAATTGGGCGTCGTTGTTTCCGCTGCTCCGGTGCGACGGCCGATCAAGAAACCAACTCCCGCCAGTGGACTGAGTGATGTCACGGTCCAGGCTCGAGACTGCAGCCTGGTGAAGAACGCCGTGATCCGAGGCGAAGGTTGGCTACAGAGCGAGTCGGATGGCCAATCGACGACAGCATCGTGCGAGTTGTCGTTTGCACACGCTGGATCGTATGAGCTTTTTGTAACCTATGCCTCGGGTGAGTCTCGACCTGTTCGGATCACCTTGAACAATTTCATCATCCAAGAGAAGGGACTGGCGGCGACGACCGGAGGCTGGAGCGAGTCGAACACTACCGATCAAAGCCTTGGAGTGGTCAGCGTTCTGGCGGGCAAGAACACTCTTCAGTTTTACAGTGAACATCCGTTTCCGCACATTCAACAAGTTCGATTTCGAGCGATACAACGCTAAGCGCTGCCGTAACAAATTCGTCGCTTGAGCTTCGGCACCCCGGAATTCAAACTGCGTTCAGAGGAAAAATCTGCGATTCTCTTACTTTCTTATCTTGATACCGCAAGGGTTCGTGACCAGGCGCGTAAATGCGAATCACCCATTGGTCGGGCCGGCATTCGTCACGATAGAGATGCCAGAATGCCCTGACGAACGCGTTGCGTTGGTTATCGTTTGGATGAAACTGTACGTTCGAGGCGGCGGAAGAGTGTACATACACTCAGGCCACGGTTCGAATCGATGATGGCCCGCACTTCATCCCGAGTGGTGTGCAGTGCCCCAATCCAGGAAATCTTGAGGCCGGTCGCTTGTAAGGATAAGGTAGCCCGAGCCGGCTCTCCCTTCGGTTTCTTCGGCTGCAGCGAGGTGACTTCAATTTGAGTTATACCATCTACAGCGCGATCGCCCCGGGCCAGCAAGAAAAGGAGTCTCTCGCGGTGCCACAACAGTCCAACGGGCTGAATCCAGCCATCCCCCATTTCCTCGCTGACCAGTATCTGCTTGTGCTCCAAGAGGATTAATCTGCAGGCCGAAGGGCCGAACAACCGGCTTATTGGTACAAACGTCTTACCGTCGCGGTGGACGGCCATATGAATGTGTGCGCTCCAGTCCAGTTCGAGGGGATATTCGACGACGGACTTTCCATTCTCATGCAGGATAAGCCTGTGACGCCCTTCCTCTTCAATTCGCAACAGGCAATGCGCCTGAGTACCGTCTCCGATTCGAGTGGCTTCGCGAACATGTGCTGCCTTACCGCCCAACGGCCGATTCTTGAGGAGCTTGAAATTCCACAAAGGAGCTGTCTCACGGTGCCTGCGGTTACGAAGTATTTCCTTCTGTCGCTGGTCAACGGCCAACTCCCTAAGCTTCCTTCTTACCTGCTTCCAATCGATTGCACCGGCGTCGACGGTCCTCAAAGGCTGCGAGAACGCATGTCGTTGGTGTTCCGATAAGTGCTGGGCATTACTCATTAGCAGATCGACATCTTCTACACCTTTCGAGAGGCGGCGCAATGTCGCGGAGTCGAAGGCATTAACGTCTACTAGACGGGCTGCAACGCGAAGCATCAGCTCGGTTGGATTTTGCCTCATGGGTGACAAGGCTGCTTTCTCCAGTCGGACTTACTCTTGCTAGCCTAGCGACTTCGCTTCGGAGTGCGGCAAGATCCTGCTCCAATAAACGGAAGAACGACTGGCGCCGACCGCTTGGAAGCTCTGCTTCGTAAACGTACCGGAACTACATATCATTATTTTATGGAAATGGCGATCGCTGCGCATCTGTGGCGGCGGCCCGGGCTTGTCCGCAAAGCCCGGCAGTACCAGCGATGGCGGGAGTCGCGGAAGTTGCAAGAAGAGAGTGAAAACAAGGCATCAGGTTCTAGGTGATCGGTTTTGGGGAAAAACAAAAGACAACAGCAAAGAGAATTCGGTGGTGGCGTGAGGCTTGCGCGATCTGACGCCACCAGCTTTTGTCGTTCGATGCGGCGGAGAAACCCCGCACGCTGGATGCGAATCAGCGAAGCACTGGCCGCCCCAAAGGGTGGCTGCCTTCGCATTAGCCCCAGGAATTATCTTGATTGCGGTCTACATACTCTGTAGTATACTTCCGCCATTTCGCGTCCGGGCCAGGAAATCCATCCGGCGGCAGGACTGTACACCTTTCATTTTTTGCAACAGGAGCGCTGCTAACTTGCCATATCATGGGCGCTCGAAATTCTTACCAAGGAAATCACAATGAGCACCGCGATTCCGGCTCAGTCCCTAAAGAAATGCGATGTTGTCATGAAGGGTGGAATCACGTCTGGCATTGTCTATCCAGGCCTGATTTGTAAGCTAGCGGAACGCTATCAATTCCAGTCGATTGGTGGAACTTCTGCGGGCGCGATCGCGGCTGCCCTCACCGCGGCAGCGGAGTTTGCCCGACGGAAGAGTCGCGATGCCTTTAAGGATGTCGGAAAAGTTCCTGGATGGCTTGGAGCCCCATCCAAGTTCGCTCCCGGTTCGAATCTGTTGAACTTATTCCAGCCGCAGCGAGAGCTACGAGTTCTTTTCCGTCTCGCTACCGCATTTCTCGTCGAAGGCTGGCTGCACCGTGCTTTGCGATGCGTCCAGGCTCTGTGGGTCGAAATTTTCCTTGGCTTGATTCCTAGTTTTGTTTTTTTCTATCTAACTCTGCCGATCCGCGATTGGCGCATCGGTGCAGTAGTGATTCTATTAGGTCTTTTTGTGTTCTTCGCTGGAATCGCATTCGCCGGTGCTATGGGCGTCCTCGTGCGGATCGGGCGGTTATCCAGTCACTATTATGGGTTATGTACCGGGTATAGGAAGGAAGAGCAGGGACGTCCACTCTCGTTGATCGGCTGGTTGAATGAGCGACTGAATACCCTGTCCGACGTGCCCTCCGGCCATCCCCTTACCTTCGGCGATCTCAAGAATTGTGGAATCACGCTCAAGATGATTTCGACCTGTCTGACCTTCGGCCGCCCGTATACTCTTCCGTTCGAATCGTCGGAATTTTTCTACTCGCCATCGGAGATGCGTCTGTTCTTCCCAAACGAGGTCGTCGCCTGGATGGATTCGCATTCCCCAGCAGTGAGCTGGCACGACGAGCCGATAGACACAGGAAACCTCAAACGATTGCCAGACCAGGCTGATCTTCCTGTGATCGTCGCGACGCGCCTAAGCTTGAGTTTTCCTTTTCTCTTCTGTGCGGTGCCTCTCTATGCGGTCGATTGGACGCGTCGGAGAAGGGCCAAAGACGAACCGGCGCGCAAGAAGCGAGTTGCTGGTGATGCTCTCGATCCAGACGAAGTGCGCACGCCCGAACGTGTGTGGTTCTCGGATGGGGGAATCTGCAGCAATTTTCCGCTGCACCTATTCGATTGCCCTCTACCCAAATGGCCGACGTTCGGGATCAATCTTCGCGACCTTCGGCCCGATCGCGACACGAGAGTATGGACACCACAGTCGAATCGTGGAGGCGTAGCACATCTGTGGAGCCGCCTCACCACAGACTCGAGCGTAGGTGCCGCAGGAACATTTTTTTCCGCGATGTTCGAGGCCGCCAGGAATTGGTTGGACAACTTACAAACCATGGTTCCAGGTTACCGAGACCGCCTAGTGCACGTGTATTTGAACAAGCACGAAGGCGGATTGAATTTGAACATGGAGGACGATGTCCTTAAGGCACTGAGCGGTTATGGGGTCAAGGCAGGCGAGAAGCTGATCGATCACTTCCTCAATGGTACGGATGACGGCAAGGCGACGCCAATGACCTGGGACAACCACCGCTGGGTTCGCCATCGTTCCACGATGGCGCTCCTAGAAACGTTCCTGGCGGACTTTGCGTACTCGGTTGAGCATCCCGAACCCGGTGACCGGAGTTTTTTTGAGTTAATCGGTAGAGACAAGGAGGTGCCGCCGACCAGTTATCGGGTCAGCGAAGAGCAGCGCATGGAGGCAATGAATCTGACGCAACACCTCAAAGACCTAGGGGAGCAAGAGGGAACCCTGCAAGAAGGCGCACCCGGACCTACTCCCGCCTTGCGGATACGGCCTACCTTCTAAGCACTCGTTCGCTTGCTCCGGTCAGTGCCACCGGCACCCGAAGCAATTCGTGCGTACAGCGGATTCTCCATACTGCACTTTGATCTTGACGCTTACATCGCCATTGGGCAATATAGCCATATGGAAATGAACTCGCCTGCCGACCGTCTGAGCCTGACCTTCGCCGCGCTCGCAGATCCCACAAGACGCGCGATCCTCGCCCGTCTCATGCTGGGAAACGCGGATGTCTCCGAGCTTATGAAGCCCTTCGTGCTAAGTCAGCCGACGATCTCCAAGCACCTCAACGTACTCGAACGAGCCGGCCTCGTTACGTGCACGCGCGATGCACAGCGGCGTCCGCGCATGCTCGTGGCGATCCCACTCAAGGATATCGCTGAGTGGCTTGAACCCTTTCGCCGTTTCTGGGAGCAGAAATTCGCCAGCTTGGACGACTACCTGAAAGAGATGCAAAAGAAGCAGAAAACACGTAGACGCGCGAAGCGATAATGGGAGATCACCAATGAAGAACATCGGGAAAGTGAAAATCACGACTCCCAACGACCGCGCAATCGTGATAACACGCATCTTCGATGCGCCCCGCGCCGTTGTCTTCGAGGCCTGGACGAATGCCGAACACGTCGCACATTGGTGGGACCCGAGCGGCGTTTCCCTCGCCATTTGCGAGATCGACCTGCGGCCGAACGGAGCTTTTCGTTGGGTCCATCGCGCTCCCGATGGTGGTGAAGGACACTCGTTCACGGGCATCTATCGAGAAATCGCCCCGCCAGAAAAGCTCGTCTTCACTGTACGGATGTTTCCGTCCAGTCCCGAGCCGGTTGGGACGCTCGTCTTCACCGAGGATGGGAAGAAAACAAAGCTGACGATGACGATTGAGTGCGCGACTAACAAGGATCGCGACGCTCTGCTCCAGATGCGCATTGATGCCGGCACGGCTCAGACCCTGGAAAACCTCGCGAAATTCCTCTTCACGATCGCGTAAGCCAAGCAGCATGTTGAACAAGGGCGGGGATGTTGCAGGGGCCGAGCAAAAGACGAAATAGGAGATCTATGCAGAAGAGGACATCTTTAGAGGCTACCGAAGGGAGAGGCCCGAAGGTCGCCCAGACAGCGACTTCGCCGTTTGCGGGAAAAGTGTTCTCGAAGGACGGCACAGCGATAGCATTCGATCGAATCGGTAACGGGTCGCCTGTGATTCTGATCGACGGCGCGCTCTGCTACCGAGGTATGGGTCAGAGTGGGCAACTGGCTGAGCTCCTGGCACAGCATTTCACCGTCTTCACCTACGACCGTCGAGGTCGAGGCGCCAGTGGTGATACCGCGCCTTATGCCGTCGAGCGGGAGGTCGAAGACATCGCAGCGCTCCTCGATGAAGCGGGTGGGGTGGCCTTTGTCTGGGGCACGTCGTCCGGCGCAGTGCTTGCACTGGAAGCGGCGAATCGCCTCAGTGGCATCAAGAAGCTGGCGTTGTACGAGGCGCCGTTCATCGTGGACGACACGCGTCCCACAACCGAGGACGGTTGGGACCGGATCAGCGGGGCGGTCGCGGCAGATCGTCGAAGCGATGCAGTCAAGCTCTTCCTCAAGTTGGCGGGAGTTCCTGGCTTCGTCAGGGCGTTGATGCCACTGATGATACCTATGTGGTTGAAGCTTAAGGCCGTTGCGCACACGCTCCCTTACGACGGCGCGATCCTGCGGGATTACCAGAGAGGCAAGCCGCTGCCGGCCGACCGGTGGGCGTCCGTCACGATACCGGCACTCGTCATGGACGGCGGGAAAAGTCCTGCGTGGATGCGCCACGCGAACCGGTCGCTCGCAAGCGTATTACCGAACGCGCAGTGCCGAACGCTTGAAGGGCAGACGCACATGCTGAAGCCGAAGGCGCACGCGCCGACGTTGGCGGAATTTTTCAAAGTTTAGCTCAACTCGACCTCAATGTGCGCGAGCGCGGCGCGTGCGGCATCGGTAATCCGGGTTTTCGGGCCAGGGCAAACTGCCGAATCGCGTTAGGAGAGTCTCACCATCGGACGCATGCTGCAAAAGCAGGTGCGCTGAAATGGTGAAAATTGTCGGTTCCGAAAATTCTGACCCTTTTCATTCCGGAAATTCTGAGCCCTCCGGCAATAGCCGGAAAGGATAGAACTCTCCCTGTGCCCCTGGTCGGTAAGCCAGTGGGGCGGAGGGAGGAGG
>Ga0137394_10001135_pt1 | contig 19247 bp, 21 predicted proteins | sample czobulk116metaG_FD_108278 | JGI IMG/M metagenome (GOLD analysis project Ga0137394, IMG submission 108278) | Vadose zone soil microbial communities from Angelo Coast Range Reserve, California, USA - czobulk1.16 metaG | ecosystem: Environmental > Terrestrial > Soil > Vadose zone | place: USA...
AGTTGGTGCTTGATGAGCACGGATTCGGCGACCACGGAACGCGCGCCGCCAGGCCCCACGAGTCGAGCAACGGTCGCCAGGAGATGCAGAACCAGGACGGCCAGATCGCGCACGGCACAATCCTAGCAAGATTGCAACATCCAAGAATTGCACACGGATTCAGCAATTCGCCATGGACAGGCGTTACTCGCTCCCAACGACTGCGTTGGTTCCCCGGTCGGAGGCTCTGCACCTCAACCAAATGGATCGTGCATTAGGATATTCACGCCGCGGGAGGTGACATGCACGATCTGCGTCTCGCGATTCGGGCGCTTTGCGCGGCTCCGCTCGTGTCGGTGGCTGCGATCGTCTCCCTCACAGTTGGCATTGGCGCAAACACGGCCGTGTTCTCGGTCGTCAATGCAATTCTGCTGAAGCCGGCACCGTATCCTGAACCCGATCGCCTCGTCCTGTTAGGTTACACGTTTTCCGGAGCATCTGTTCCCCTCGTATCAGAGACGAAGCTGAACGTCTGGAAAGATCAGACGACGGCCTGGCAAGACATTGGGGCGTTGCGCGTGCGCAATGTCAACGTGAGTGACGGCACCCATGCGGAGCAAGTCGTTGCGCTCCAAGCCAATACAGACTTCTTCAAGGTGTTCGGCGCGCGGGCAGCTCTCGGACGCACCTTCACGCGTGCGGAGGATCAACCCGGCGGCGATCGCGTCGTGGTCCTGAGCGACGGCTTCTGGAAGCGGCGATTCGGCTCAGATCCTGGCAGCGTCGGGAGGCAGTTCCGCGTCGACGGGTCGCTCGCGACGATCGTTGGGGTGCTGGACGCCAGCGTCGACACCTCCATCTTCAATGTCGATCCAGACGTGTGGATTCCGCTGCAGCTCGATTCTAACAGCACGAGCCATGGACCGTCGCTCATCGCCGCTGGCCGACTCAGGCCAAGCGTGTCGGTTCCTCTCGCGCAGGCCCAAGTCCGCCTCGCAAGTGAAACATTTCGCCGACGCTATCCGCAAGTGACCGGACCGAACGACACGTTTACCGTTGCACCCTTCCAGGAGGCGCTCGTCCAGCGCACGCGGTCCTCGTTGATGGTGTTGACGGGCGCGGTCGCCTTCGTCCTGTTGATCGCATGTGCCAACGTGGCGAATCTCGCTTTGATCCGAGGGTCGGTCCGTGAGCGGGAAATCGCCATTCGGGCGGCGGTGGGCGCCAGCCGATGGCAGATCGTGCGTCAACCCCTCACCGAAAGTCTGGTGCTCACGTCGCTGGGAGGGTGTCTCGGCCTGGCGCTCGGCACAGTCGGTATTCGAGCGCTCTTGGCGATGAATCCCAGCAGTCTGCCTCGCATTGGATCAGGGGCCAGCGGGGTGACGGTGGACTGGCGGGTGTTGTCGTATGCGCTCACCGTCTCGGTAATTGGCGCCCTCCTTTCTGGCGCGTGGCCAGCCTTCCGCGTCTCGCGCGGCGATCTGAACGCGGCGCTTGTCGGGAGTGGCGGACGCGCTGGATCCACTGCGCGAGAGCGACGGGTTCGGTCATTGCTGGTGGTCGGCGAGTTGGCTCTCGCGTTGGTGCTGTTGGTGGGTGCGATGCTACTGATCCGCACGTTCGCGGGGCTCCATCAGGTTGACCGCGGGTTCGATGCTCATCACGTACTAACGCTGCGCGTGGCGTTGACGGATTCCCGTCTCATGAAGACGGAGGCAGTCTCGGCCGCTCGCACGCCACCGGGGCCGCACACCTTCGCGATCATGACCGCCAGGTGAAGCAGGGTGAGCAGGAGGCCCTTCATGCGCGAGCCAGCGTAGGTCAAACGTCAGGCGCCACACAACGTTGCCTCAATCCTGGGTCCAGCGAGAGAATTGGGAATTCGAGACGCACACGCGTCGAACCAGAGCCGGTGTGTCGATTCATTCCCTCCGAGTCAGACCTCGACGAGGTAGCCTGCGTGGTCTGACAAAACCCTGCCGTCGACTCTTGGTTCGAAGCGCTCGACTCGTCGAGGTCGGCGACCGGATGGACCACAGATGAGGTCGATCGCGTGCATCGTGGGTTTGGCGTGGGCGCTTTCCTGATTCCACGCGACAAGGTCAAGTTCGGCGAGGGCTTCGGCAAGCAATTGGCGCCCTCTTTTGCTTCCACCGTAGTTCGGCCCGCTCAGGGTTTGATTGAAATCGCCTGCCCAAATCAGTGTGTGGTCAGGCAACTGGCTACGCATACCCTCTATGTCATTCACTTGCTCGCGCAGAACGCGGGCAAACAGGTCGATGGGTGACTCGTCCCGTCTCGCGAGGTACGGTGCCTGGTGAATCGCATTCAACCAAGGGAGCACTGAACCGTAGACAAGAAACCGCTCCTCCTCAACAAGGGTTTCAGCTGCGGCCGCCAGCCGCTCGAAGGGCAGCTCCGGGCCGATGGGACGACAACGATCGGCAACGATGCTTACCCAGGCCTCCATGCCCAATCTCCCTTCTCGGCGTACAGGGGACAGGGCGATTCCTTCTCGGGCGGTTGACATCGGCGTTGGCACTTCCGTCAGCACCACGATGTCGGCGTGGCAGTCGGCGAGACGAACATGCTGGTGTTCGCTCACGGATGTTCGTCCGTGAAAGCCCCGCTCAAGATTCCAAGTGACAATTCGCATGCCACGGAACGTTGCGACGGTCTACGGTGCGGCTACGACAGCCCGAAGTACGACCTTAAAGACATCCGACCATGTTAGCCAACCCATTCGGTCCGCGACACGAGCAACTGGCCTTCGTCTAGCCTGTCCTTCGCCAAAACCGGCGCGGCGCTGTTGCCGGTCAAGCGCCGATGCCAGCGAAGCAGCGTCCCCGGTGTGATGATGAAGGACCGCCAGTGTGCGCGCGGCAGCAGCCGGCTGGCAGCCGTGAGGAAAAGCCGGTCCGTCCACGTCATCGCCGGACAGCGGATTCGTCGCCGGAGGATGGCGAGTTCGTGCCGAAGCACGACGATTTCCAGTTCTTTTGAGATCGTTCGACCGAAAGCGGAGGGCCACAAGCTGCAGAACCCGCCGAAGCACCACGTAACAGAGCGAGAGGAACACGCGCCCTCCAGCGTCGCCAGACAACCGCCCTATTCTACGCTTCAGCCCGTCGGATCATGGACGAACCTGGATTTGTGCACCTTCAGGGTCACCCGAGCAGAATCGATTCCAGAAATCTAAAACAGCACCTCCGTTCGCGAGCCTGTCGTCAGGCTGTTCTGCAAGGCACCGCTCGAGAACCTTCCGAATGGTTCGTCCACGCTAAGAATCGCGCACCCAGACTCGTAGACCGCTCCCGTGTACAGAAAATTATAGTGTTGCTCCGAGCGAGTACACATCAGATCGTTCATCCGCAGCTGCGAAGTTCACGTACTGCTCCGGAGGGTTGAACCCTGGCGAAATCCAGTTCGATACACCACCGATACGAACGACGCGCCGCATGAGGTGACATCGCCCGGCCGCATGGTGCACGTCGAACGCTCCAGACGCGCGACCGAACGTACCCATGCGGGACGCCAAGCCTGCCAGCCACCGTGCTCATCGGGGCGATCAGATTCTGAGACGGTCGTGATAGTGACCGACAGCAGCGCCGCGCCAGTTTTGGCGAAGGACAGGCGCCTCCAAGTTCGACGTCTCGCCCAAGACCCATGAGTCTTGACAATAGGTCCGCAAATCGGTAGTGTGTGTTTATGGCAACACACACCACACACACGACGGGGTCTCCCAAGTACGAGCCGCTGACTGAGTTCCTGCGCCGTCAGTCACGCGCAGTCGTCCGGATGTCCTTCGACGAGATCGAACGCGTGATCGGGACGAAGCTGCCGCCGAGCGCCACACATCACCGCGCGTGGTGGAGCAACAATGCGCAGAACAACGTCATGACCAAGGCCTGGAAGGACGCTGGTTTCGAAAGTGAGGATGTCGACATGAAGGGCCGACGGGTGGCCTTCCGGCGCGTGCGTTCGGAGGCGTCGGGCGACACTGGTGCTCCATCCGTCGACGTCACGACGAAGGACCGCCACCCGTTAATCGGCTGGATGAAAGGAACGCTGACGATCGCAGAAGACGTCGATCTCACGCAACCGGCCGATCCGGAGTGGGGTGAGGCCGCATATGGCGAAAAGACGTGGGCAGACCGGAAATGACCGCGGAGCTTCCGCTGCTCTTGGACACATGCGCCGCGATCTGGATCAGCGAGGAGCAACCGCTCGCGAGCGAAGCTCTGACCGCCATCGAACGCAGTCATCGTAGCGGCGAGTTCATTCACGTCTCGCCGATCACCGCATGGGAGATCGGGTTGCTCGTGTCACGCGGCAAGTTGACCTCGCCGATGTCGCCACAGCGGTGGTTCGAACGCCTGCTAGAGGCACCGGGGGTGCGACTGGCCGATATGTCACCCGACGTTCTCATCGCTTCGTCGTGTCTCCCTGGAGCGCCGCCTCGCGATCCTGCGGATCGCATCCTTGCAGCAACCGCCCGCGAATACGGTTATCGCCTGATGACCCGTGACACACCGCTTCTCACGTACGCCCGCCAGGGCCATCTTCAGGCGCTCGCCTGTTGATTTGCATGCCGTCCTGTGCAAAAACTCGAATCATGCGGCTACGCGGCCTCGCGGTAGTAGAACTTGAGCAGGCCGCCGAGTCGCTCACGACACTTCATCTGGCCTGTTCCGATCACCGTCGTCGTTGGCGCGATGCGCTCGTTGCCCAGACCCTGGTGCGGCCGTTCTTCATGATAATGGTGGACAAATTCTCGTACGGCCGCCCGGAGATGCCCTTCGCCCAGAAGCACCATTCGGTCCAAGCACTCGGACTTGGCGGACTCGACAAACCGTTCGGCAAACGCATTCAAATTGGGACTCCACGCAGGAAGGACCAAGGGCGTTACGCCACTGTCCCGCAACAGGCGCCGAAAGGCCGCGGTGTAAAGCGGATCTCGATCGAGGATGACGTGCTGAATGCCGTGCAGGAAGCCGCCGGCGGCGGTTAGGTTCCGAGCGACCTGCGTCATCCAGGTCTCGTCGGGCTCACGCGTGATCCCGGCAATCGCCACGCTGCGGGTCTTCAGCTTCATGACGAAGAAGACGACGTAGCGAACGAGGCCGCGCATGGTCAGGACTTCGACACTGAAAAAGTGGCCGCTGCGAGGCCGTCCCACTGAGCGGCGAGGAACGCCTTCCAGGGCATGTTCGCGCCGCGCTCTGGTGCCGGCCCGATGCCGTGATCCTTGAGGATCGCTTTGATCGTGTTGCGGGCGACGTCGTGGCCGAGACCCTTGAGCCCACCGCGAATGCGCGTGTAGCCCCAGGTCGGGTTCTCCTTTGCCATGCGAACCACCAGCGCGGCGAGGTCCGCCTTGGTGCTCGGGCGACCAGGGCGTCGCGCGTTCGAGCCATCGTATTTCTTCGCGACGAGCGTCCGATACCACCGCAGGATCGTGTCCGGTGTGACGATGCCGACGATGCCCGCAAGCCGACGCCGGCCGAGGACCTTGCTTTTCACGGCCAGGCGGCGGCGCTGGTCGTCGGTGAGGCGGAGCCGTCGAGGTCCGTGCGCTGCGCGCAGGACCCGGTTCTCCTCGAGCAGGTAGTCAATGACCGCCTGTTGCTGCCGGTTGACCCAGCCGGCGAAGAGGAGAACGACGAAGGCAAGCGGAGGAGGGAGCGCGTCCATGCCGCAAGCGTGCCCGAGAGGCTGGCACGTGCAAGACGCGCCAGATTCGAGATCGTGCACCATTGGGTTAGGGCCGAGTTCCAGGGCCACAAGCCTCCTGCGATCGCGTCGAATACGCCGATTGTCGAGTGATCCGGTCTCGGCCGAGTTTTCGCACAGGACGGGGTGTGCACATCCAGACGCACACGAAATACGGCAGGCCTCGTGAATCGGCCGTGGTGCGTTGGCCGGACCATTGCCATCTGGGGTGGCGAGGTGTTCCTGTGCACGCTCGAACGGCGGCGCTCTTTCTTCGCTTTCTATGCGGTGGGCTCATGACCGACGCCGCTTCTTCGCAACGTTGCCGAGCGCAATCGACGGGGTGTTCGAGCGCAAGCTGCTCAAACAGACGCACGGGCGCGGCACATTCGTCGACGTCTACGCGGGGGCCGGCGATACGCGCACCACAAACTTCGTGCACGGCATTCCCGGTGCGGCCTCGGGCCTGACCGCGGTGATTCAGACGGCGATCGATGCCGGCGGCGCAGTGAAAGCCTTCGTGTACGATAATACGTTCCGCTCGTTGGAGAATTCGACCCGCGATCTGGCGCTGTCGATCGAGACGTGAATGGACCACAATCCGGACCGTAGGCTGCGCATCTCCGCCCACAGCGTCGGCGGTCGCGTCGCGCTTGTTGCGCTCGCCATCCTCCAAAGGGCCGGACGGGTGACCCGCGACGTCGAGCTGAATCTGATGGCGTCACCGATTGCCGCAATGAAGAGCGCCATATTCTCCCGGCTCGCACCTGGCTTCATTCCGTGAGAAGCTACACGCGACGCTGAAGGTGTTCGCGAACGCCACGCATACGAGCATCCTCGACGAGATTGCACACCTGCCCGACGCGTCTCCCGCATCCAGTGCCCAATGAGGATGGTGTCGTTGGTTGAATCGGCGCGTCACGCATCCATGGTGAGGACCATGCGGAAGCGCGCCTTGCCCTCCATCATGCGAGCGTAGGCATCGGCAGCCTGCTCGAGAGGAACTGTTTCGACAAGGGGACGGATGTTCTCCAGGACGCTGAACGCAAGAGTGTCTTCGTTGTCCATCGGCGTGCCGGTCAGGGCCCCGTAGATCGAGCGTCCTCCAAACACGAGCGGGGACGCACTCAAGTGGATTTGATCTTCCGGTACGCCCACCACGATGAACTTGCCGCGGGCTGCGAGACCGGGCACGAGTCGACCCATTGCTTCACCGCTGGTTCCTGTTGCGAGAATGGCTCTGGCTCCGCCCAGGCGCTGGAGTACCGCTACGGCATTGTCGACGGCAGTATCGATGTAGACCTGGGCGCCCAAATCCATCGCAAGCTTTTCCTTCTCGCGTCCGCGCCCGATTGCAGCAGTACGAAACCCCAGGTGCCGTGCGAACTGGATCCCGAGATGGCCAAGACCACCAATGCCCTGCACGGCAACCAGATCGCCACCGCGCAAGCCGGCATTGCGGAGCGCGTTGTATGTTGTGATGCCCGCGCAGAGCAGAGGGGCGGTCTCTGTCGACGTGAGCGCGTCCGGGACAGCCACGAGCCCGCGCGATTCAGCGATCGCCACCTCCGCGTAGCCACCATCTACGGTCACTCCTGGTATCACCGGGTTCAGACAATTCACGAGGTCTCCGCGTCTGCACGGTTCGCACACACCGTCCTCGCCGCCGAAGAAGCCGACACCGACGCGCTGCCCGAGCTTCCACCTGGACACTCCGCCGCCGACGGCGTCAATGCGCCCAACGACTTCATGCCCGGGCACGCGCGGCAGCGTCAGACCCGGATACAGGCCGGTGACGGTAGCCGCATCGGTGTGACAGATGCCGCACGCTTCGACCCGAATTCGGACCTGCCCTGCTCGCGGCTCGGGGACGGGCCGCTCCACCATTCGCAAGATGCCAGGCGCACAGACCTCCACCGCCTTGTAGGTGCCGCTCATAAAGTTCGCGGGGCTCCCGCGTCCTTGAGTAACGGGCGCGGCTGTACCGGGACATTCTCTCGTGCCCACGTCGACAACCTGGTCGGTCGCCGGCCGGCTATTTTGTTTGCCAGCGCAATCCGGTCGGAGGAATCCGAACCCAGGTACGTATGCGCTTGGAAGTAGCCGAACGTCTCTGCCACTTCGGCGGCATGAGGAAACAGACTCGCGAACGCTTCCTTTGGAACCTGATTGACTGAGAAGTCGTGACCCTGTCGATTCAGGGTGGCGACGATTTCATTGAAGCTCATGAAATCTCCGACGAGCGGCAGATACTCGCCGTTGCCGGCCTGATCCGGATGTGCGAATGCGCCGGCAACGATGTTGCCGAGTTCGTGAATGTCACCCATGTGAATGCACCGCACATCCGGATCAAGAGGAAGAGCCCAGCCCAAGGGTCCGTCTGCCTGCTTTTGCGGCGCAAGAGCGCCCACGAGATTCTGGTAGTAGAAGGGCGCGATGACGAACGTGTGATGCGCAAACCCGCCTTTCGCCACCATCGGATCGATCCTCGCCTTGCCGGTAAAGTGCGGGACGTTGAACTTGCCGGCGCTGATCGCTTCCACATTAGGCAGCGTTGACCAGATGAAGTGTCTGACACTGGCTTCCTTGGCCGCGTGTATCGCTGCCGATGCCTGCGTGACTTCGTCGGTGCCTTCTTCCCAGAAATTCGTGACCAGAAAGACGCCGTGGGCGGACCTAAACGCGGCGAGGAGGGTTTCCGGTCGGTCCAAATCTGCCTCGACGACTTCGTCGGCTAGTCCGCGGTGCTTGTCTGGATGGCGGCTCAGTGCGCGCACCTTGAATTGGTTGCCCGCTCGCAGAGCGCGAGCGACGGCGCCTCCCTGCTGCCCCGTTGCGCCGATTACAGCGATCAGTGTTTCATTGTTGTTTCGCATCTAATTCCTTGGTCCGCGAGCGGCCGCGGCAGCGATATAGAAACCAGTGTTCGTCTTGCAGAGGAAACCGTCTCGGACAAGCTGGTCGAGCAACATCTGGCATGTAGACACATCGAGTTGCCACAGACGACATGCCTGCTCGATCGTCACCCGCAGTCCGGGCATCTCGAAATATTCACTTCGAACACGGGCGACGAGCGTGTCGAGGTGGTCGCGGGTCTGGTTCGGCACCAACGTCCTTTTCTTAGCTATGAAGCACTTGATAAACGAAGGCGCCGCGCGCGATTGCCGCTGGCGTCCGTGCCCCGGCGTCTACAGGAGTGAACATGCCTCGTTGAATGGCAAACGAGGCAGTCGCGGGTACAGGGCGGCTGGGTCCCCGTACCCAAGGTTGCAGAGGAAATTCGTCTTGACGTGCCCTTCGGGGAAAAATTCCTGCTCGCAGCCGAAACAGGGGTTGCCCGCCGAAAAGAACTCCTCGTCCACTTTGGCGTGATCGAAGCCGGACATCGGCCCGCAATCGAGACCGAGCGCACGCGCGGCCATGATGAGGTATGCCCCCTGCAGGCTGGAATTGCGCTTCGCCGTCGCCTCGACGAGCTCTGCGTTGCTCTCGAAGAGCTGCATCATGCCGGGGCTGTGGGGGAAGAGCTTCGGCAGCTGCTCGTAGAACTTCAAATCATAGGCAACGATCACCGTCACAGGAGCCGTCATCGTCTTCTCAACGTTCAGTGGAGCCAGCGCCGGACGAAGGCGTTCCTTCGATTCCTTTGAACGAAGAAATGCGAACCTCGCTGGTCCAGCATTGGCGCTCGTCGGCCCCCACTTCAACAGCTCGTAGAGATCTCGAAGCGTCTCATCCGCAACGGGCCGCGGCTGCCACTTCGTGTACGAGTGCGCGTTGCGGAAAAGTGTGTCCAACGCCGCGTCGTCGACTGTCTGACCCATGCTGCCTCCCTGGCCAGCGTTGACGCACGCTGGACCTTCTACTCAGGCGCCGTGGAACGAGGGCGCGACGCGCGTGCCGATCATTTCGATGGCCTTCATGAGCGTTGCGTGAGGTAGTGAAGCCGCGTTGATTTGAAAGGAGATCCGAGAGATGCCGCCCAGCGCCTCGCTATGTCGCGAGATCTTTTCGACCACTTCGTCGGAGCTGCCAATCAGCAGTGCGCCATGTGGACCTCGCTGCGCATCGAAGGCCGCGCGCGTCATCGCCGGCCAGCCGCGCTCCTTTCCAACATCGGTGACCGCGCGCGCAAAGCCTGGGAAAAAGATGTCGGCAGCTTCCTGAGTGCTCCGTGCGACATAGCCGGGTGCATGGACGCCGACCTTTAGGCGGTCCTCTGAGTACGTGTGCCGCCTGCCCGTTTCCCGATAGACGTCGATGAGCGGTCGGAATCGCCCCGGCTCGCCCCCGATGATGGCGACCATCAAGGGAAGTCCCAGCGCGCCGGCACGAGCGAACGATTGCGGTGTCCCTCCAACCCCAAGCCATATCGACAACGGATTCTGCAGGGGTCTCGGATAGACGCTTTGTCCCGTCAGCGCAGGCCGATGTGTTCCCGACCAATGCACGTACTCGTTCTCACGAATCGTTAGCATCGGTCAACCACGCAATGCCGCCTGACCATGTGATCATCATTCGTTGAACTCGATCTCGCTAATGTCGATCGACACCACCAACGGCGTCGGCACTGCTTTCCCATCCGCCTGACGTCCAAACACCGTGTGTTTGGTCGGCACGATCACTCCAGAGAACTCCTCGAGTTCCGACACGTAGTGCGCGGCAGATGTTCCGCCAGAAACGTCGACGTCGTAGTCGTGCCGCTTCAGAAGACCTCGTTCGTCGAAATAGAACGTCTGCTCAGCAGAGTGAGTCGCGATGCTTGTGGGGAAAGTAACCTTCAGGCGCCGCCACGCCGCGCCGTTTTCCTGCCACGGCTGGATTTCTTCCGTCTTTACACCGGGTAGGGCGAAGAGAAACGGCGTGTTCAAATAGGTCCACATCGCGTATCCGGCGAAGTACGCCAGTTGCAGGTTGTCCCACGGGGTCTCGAGGACGTGGCCCTTGAAAGAGTCGCGGGGGTTGAATCGTTCCTCGACGACGTCGCCGCTGCTCGTTTCGATGGCGATTCGACCGGGCTGAAAGGACGTGTGTCGATCCGCCTTCATGAATGGCCGGTGCGACGCCCACTCCTTGCGTAAATCGACAGCAATGTCAACGTCGCTCAAGACCCCGTCATGGCCCTTCAACTTCCACAGGACGCCATCCTGCAAAAGCCGCGCGGAAACGCTCTTCAACCTGCGCCATCGGTCGAGACCTCCGTGCGCGTCCATCGCCAATGTCGCCAGGTCGCTCACGGGTTTTCTCCTTGTCCCTGCTCCCCGTCAGGCAAGGTAGGCGCCGTGCGGCCGCGTCCGCGTTATGCCGCCGATATCTCCAACGCTGCGACAGACTTATCGCCATGGCGCTGCATCGCTGCGCTAATACAGCAATGCTTCGAGTTGCGTGTTGGCGGACAGAGTTGCGCGCTCCGAGGCGGACGTCGCGCACCTCGACGAAGCGGCGTTACTGGGATTCAGCCAGGGCGGTTCATTCCAGCCGCAGATCGGAATGACGAAGAACATTTCGGTTCGACCCGGAACGTGATTGACGTACTCGAGCGATTCTTCTTCGGTTAAACCGGTACCCTTTTTGGACCCACTGGGCGAGGTGAGCGGAGTACGCCTCGGCAGCATCCTCCCAGATGAGATGCCCCCCATCGAGGAACGTCTGACGGCAGTGGGGTAACAGATCTACAAGCAGCTGTCCGTTCGGTGGCGGAACGATCGGGTCGTTCCTGCCAGCAAGAACAAGCAGAGGGTCTCGATGCTTGGAAGAAGCGCTTTCAGGCGCGGGAGGTCGCGCGGGTACGCCCGAACAAACTGCGCCGCCTCCTCGAACCTCCGGCCGGCGAAAGACAGCCTGTAATCCTCCAGAACCGCCGCCGGCGTCTTCATCGCAGCGGACTGAGTCACAAAGCCTGCGCCGATGTTACCGCCCTCCGCGTTCGCGAAAGCGCCTGCCGGCGATTCGATGAGCTCCTTGAGGCCGGCGCCCGCCAGTTCTGGGCTCGTGCCTCCGCCTCCTGCGACGACGCTCTCGAACAGGGCCGGGTTCCTAGCGGCCGCAAACAAGAGCGCCGAGGTCCCAACATCGGGCCCGACCGCGTGCAGACGGCCGACGCCGAGATGTACTGCGAGTTCGATGACGAAGTCTCCCATCGCCTCGGACGACATCACGTCCGGGCGGCTTCCGGAGCGGCCGAAGCCCGGAAGGTCCACCAGGATCAGTGGGCCAAGCTCCTTGATCGCGGGCAAGATTCCGCGAAAGGCATAGATGCTCTCCGGCCACGGACTGGTCAGGAGGATGGGGGTGCCGTCGGATCGGCCGCCCCGCGCGAGACGAATCTCGAGGGCCGCCGATATGCGAGGTGGTGACATGGCCGATATCCGGAAGGCTGCTGCCCATTGCAGGCTCCTGGTCTTTGTCAGGCAAGGCCGACGCCATGTGAGTCGTGTCGCCTGATGGCGTCGACATCTACCAAGCGGCGGCCGACTTATCGCCATGCGGCTGCCGATCGGTGGCCAGATGGGCGACTGTGTCGTGTGGATTCTGGCGGACGGTGTTGCGTGGTCGCGCGCAGTTTGCGAACGGCGCGGAAGACTTGCTACCAGCCGCCGCCAAGTGCCCGATACATCTGCACAAGCGCGAGCAGCTCGCCGAGCTCCGCCTGCGCCAGTCCAAGCTGAGCTGAAAAGGCCCTGGTTTCGCTGTCGAGGAATTCGAGGAAGCTCGTGGCGCCGCCGCGATAACGGATCTCCGCCAGCCGCCGCGCATCGGTCGCGGAGCGATCGAGCTGCTCCTGCTGTTCGCGGAACCGATGTCCCTGGCGGTAGGCTACGAGCGCGTCCGAGACTTCGCGCAGGGACTGTTGAATCGTCCGCTGGTAGATCAGGGCGGCCTGTTCACGTCGTGCATTCGCCACCGCGACCCGTGCCCGCGTACGGCCGGCGTTGAAGATCGGCTGCGCCAGCGCCGCGCCGATCGACCAGAGACCGGCCGGCTGCGAAAGAAGATCCGACAACGCGGAGCTCTCGACGCCGCCGCTCGCCGTGAGGGTGAGTCGAGGAAAATAGGCCGCCTTCTCGATCCCGACATTCGCGTATGCGGCGATCAATTGTTGCTCAGCCTCGTTGATGTCGGGCCGTCGGTCCAGAAGCGCCGACGGCAAGCCGGCGGGAACATCGGGCAGACGGACGCGCCGTTGGGGCGAGGCACCGCGCCGGACCGCCGCCGGGTTCACCCCAAGCAGGACGCTGATGAAGTTCTCCTGCTGCGCGATCTGCCGTTCGAGATCGACAATCGTTCCGGCCGCCGTGGACACCAGTTGCTCGGCCTCGCGAACATCGAGGAGCGAAGTCGCGCCGCCGCGCGCGGCGATCTCCGTCAGCCGCAGCGCCTCGCGCCGCGACGCGAGGGCTCGTGTCGCGATGTCGAGCTCTACATCGAACGACCGCAGCTCGAAGTAAGCCCCGGCGACCTGAGCGACGAGACTCGTCGCAACGGCTCGGCGGCCCCATTCCGTGGCGACCAGGCTGGCGCGCGCGGCTTCGGTCGCCCGGCGATACTTGCCCCAGAAATCGACTTCCCATGCGGCCGTGGCCGTCAGCTGAAGATCGCTTCGCTGGTACGGTTCGAGTGCGAAAGGGGCGACGCTCCGCGCCGCCCTATTGCGTGAGGCTCCCGCATCGGCGTCGACCGTAGGGAACTGATCGGCGCGCGTGATGCCGAACTGCGCCTGCGCCTCGGCGATGCGCGCGGCCGCAATGCGAAGATCGAAGTTCTGCTGCAGCGCGGCGCCAATCAGCTCGCGCAGGCGTTCGTCTTCGAACACGTCCCACCAGGCCCGATCGCCGAGCGCCGTGGCCGCGTTCTCGGTCGGCGCGGCCTCGCCGCGAAACGTGTCGGGAGGTACGACGACCGGCCGTTTGAAATTCGGACCGACCGTACACGCGGTGGCCATCGTCGCAATCACGAGACCGATGAGGGCTTTCATGTCATACGCTTCCCTCGCTCGGCGCGGGCCCCGTCGCGACGCGCGGCTGCCGTCGGAAGCGGGTGGCGATTCGCTCCATCAGCACGAACAGCATCGGGATCACGAAGACGGCGATTGCGGTCGCGGCCAGCATCCCGGTGATCACCACAGTCCCCAGCACCCGGCGCGATGCGCCGCCTGAGCCGGTCGCCACCCACAGCGGAACCGTTCCCAGGATGAACGCGAACGACGTCATCAGAATCGGCCTCAGACGCACGCGGGCGCCTTCGAGCGCCGCGTCGACGAGCGCCGTCCCGGCTTCTACTCGATCTTTCGAGAATTCGACGATGAGGATGGCATTTTTTGCAGCGAGCCCGATCAGCATGACCAGTCCGATTTGCCCGAAGACGTCGAGGGGGAACTGCCGCAGAGAGAGGCCAGCGAATGCGCCGCACAACGCGATCGGAATCGACAGCAGCACCGCGAACGGCAGGAACCAGCTCTCGTACAGGCCGGACAGAATCAAGAACACGAAGACGAGAGACAGACCAAACGTGGCACCCATCGCGCCTGACGCTTTTCGCTCCTGGAACGACAAGTCGGCGAAGTCGTAGCCCATGTCGGGCGGCAGCGTGGTCTTGGCCACTTCCTCGAGCGCATTCAACGCATCGCCCGAGCTGTAACCAGGCGCCGCACCGCCGAGCAGCTGGACCGCACGATACAAATTGAATCGGTTGGTGTAGGTCGGGCCGTACGTCTTGCTCAGGGTCACCAGGGTGGACAACGGCACCATGGCCCGGTCGTTGTTACGCACATAGAAGCGACCGATATCGTCCGGGCTCATTCGCGCATCGCCTTCTGCCTGCATGAACACGCGCCACTGCCGCCCGAACCGGTTGAACTGGTTCACGTACAACCCGCCGAGAAACGCCTGCAGGGTCTGGTAGACGTCCCCCACGCTCACGCCTTGTTTCAGGGACTTGTCGCGATCGACGTTTGCGTACACCTGCGGATCGGAAGCCGAAAAGATCGTCGCCACGCCCGCGAGCTCCGGTCGCTTCCGGGCAGCCTCCATGAACGTCTTGACGTTCTTGTCGAGATACTCGACCGACTGTCCGCCCCGATCCTGCAGCCAGAAAGAGAAGCCGCCGGAGTTGCCTAGTCCTGGAATGGCGGGCGGCATGAACGCGAATGCGAACGCATCCGGGATTTGCGTCAACAAACGGCGATTCAGGTCGTCGACAAGCGATCTGGCGTGCTGGGCGGCGTCACGCCTTTCATCCCACGGCTTCAGCGCGATGAAGTAGAACGCGGTGTTGTCGGCCGACACGCGTGAGATGAGACTGAAGCCGGCAATGGTCGTCGTCCCGGCGACGCTGCGGTTCGCGCTGAGTATCTGTTCGATGCGGCGGCAGATCTCGTCGGTTCGCGCCAGCGACGCGGCGGGCGGCAGTTGCACGTTGACGAAGAAATAGCCGTAGTCTTCCTCGGGAACGAATCCGGTCGGAAGTCTCTTCAGCAGCAGATAATCGCCGACGGCGAAGAGCGCGAGCGTCGCGATTCCGATCGCGGCCTTTCGGACCAGCGCATGACTGACTCGCACATAGCCGCGGGTTGCGGCCGTCAATCCGCGGTTGAACGATCCGTAGAGGCGGTGCAGGAGCCCTGACGCGCCGGTACTCGGCTGGAGCAGCATCGCGGACAGGGCCGGCGTGAGCGTCAACGCGTTGAACGCCGACACCAGCATCGCGATCGCGATCGTCACCGCAAACTGCTTGTTGAGGCGTCCCTGGATTCCGCCCACCAGACCCACGGGCACGAATACGGCGGCGAGGATCAGCGCGATGCTCACGACCGGACCGGACACCTCGCTCATCGCCTGAAGCGTCGCGTCACGCGGGGACAAACCCAGCTCGATGTGATGCTGCACCGCCTCCACGACGACGATCGCATCGTCGACGACCAATCCAACCGCGAGGACGAGGCCGAACAGCGACAGCGTGTTGATCGAAAACCCGAGCAGCGGAAACGCCGCGAACGTGCCGATGAGCGAGACCGGGACCGCGAGCATCGGAATCAGCGTCGCGCGCCAGCTTTGCAAGAACAGGAAGACGACGAGCATCACCAGCACGATCGCTTCGGCAAGCGTCTTCACGATTTCGCGAATGCCTTCTGAGACCGGGATGCTCGAATCCAGCGCGGACGCGTAATCAACGTCGTCTGGAAAGACGGCCTTCTGGCTCGCCATCACCTGCTTGATGGCATCGGCCACCGCCACGGCGTTCGAGCCAGGAGTTTGAAAGATGCCGAGGATGCAGCTCGGCTGGCCGTTGTATCGCCCGATCTGGCGGTAGTTCAACCCGCCCAGCTCGAGGCGCGCTACATCTTGGAGACGGACCACCGAGCCATCCGCATTCGAGCGGACCACAATCCGTCCGAACTCCTCCGCCGTTTCCAGTCGTCCTCGCGTCCGGACCGTCAGCGTGGTTTCCTGAGAACGCGTCGCCGGCGCCGCGCCGAGTTGACCGGCCGGATTGACCGTACTCTGCTGCCTGATCGCGTTCGCGAGATCAGGAACCGTCAAACCCAGCTTCGCGAGAAGATCCGGCCGCACCCAGATCCGCATCGCGTAGTCTGCCGCTCCAAAGATCAGCACCTGGCCGACACCGGGCACCCGCAGCAGCGAATCGACGATGCCGATGCGGGCGTAGTTGCCGAGGAAGAGCGAGTCGTGTGAGGACATGGGCGAGAACAGCGCGACGGCGAGCAACGGCAGCCCGGTCGATTGCCTGATCGTGGATCCGAACTGCGTGACCTCGGGCGGGAGGTTGGCCTGCGCCTCCGCCAACCGGTTCTGCACGTTCACCTGGTCGGTGTTGACGTCGGTATCGGCGTCGAAGGTGATCGTCAGCTGCGTGGTGTTGTCGTTGGCATTCGTCGACTGCATGTACAACATGTTGTCGACACCGTTCATCTGCTGTTCGATCGGGCTGGCCACCGCCTGTTCCATCGTGATCGCGTCGGCGCCCGGATAGGTCGTGGTGACGATGATTTGCGGCGGCACGATCTCAGGGAACTGTGACCGCGGGAGCCCGCGCATCGAGACAACGCCGACGACAACGGTGATGATGGCGATCACCATCGCGACGATCGGCCGATCGATGAAGAACTTGACCATGCGATCAGCTCTCGGCCTGCTTGAACGGCTTCGGCGACACCACGCTGCCCTCTCTCACTGCCGCCGGCGCGCCGACGATCACACGCTCGCCGCACTTGACACCGGTCTTAATGATTTGCAGGTTTCCGACGCGGTCGCCGACGGTGATCGCGCGGACGATGACGTGATTGCTGGCGTCGAGGACCTTCATCTGATAACCGCCCTGAATGTCCGCAACGGCTCGCTGTGGGACGACGAGTGCGTGACTGTCGGTGCTCGTTACCGCGCTCACGCGCCCGTACTGTCCGGGCCGTAGCACGTTGCCCGGATTCGCGAAGGCCGCCACCAGCCGGATGGTGCCGGTACCGCGGTCCACTTCGCGGTCGGCGGCGACGAATCGGCCTTTATGCGGATACGCACGGCCGTCGCTGAGCGTGAGCGAGAGTCCCGCGCGCGCATTCCACGGCTGGGCATTCTCACGATACGGTCCGTTGATGGACTCCGCCATCCGGAGATACTCCGATTCGCTCACGGCGAAGTACGCCTTGATCGGCGACACCTGCGACACGGTCGTGAGCAGCGTGGCGGGACCGACGAGATCGCCGATTTGCGCGGTTGCAATCGCTGCGACGCCGTCGATGAGCGACGTCACTTTGGTGAATCCCACGTTCAGCTCCGCAGCCTCCGCCGCCGCCCTCAGGGATTGCACGTTAGCCTGCGCAGCACGGTGTGCCTGTATCTCGGTATCGAGCTGGCTTCGTGCGATCGCCTGCTGTTCGGCGAGGGGGGTGTCGCGTTCGACATCGCGAGCGCTCTTGGCCAGCTGCGCCTCCGCCTGTGCGACCTGCGCCCGCGCCTGGGCGAGTGCGGCGTTGAAGGGGCGCGGGTCGATCTCGAACAGCACGTCGCCCTTGCGTACCGGTGCGCCTTCCCGGTAGTTGCGTGTGACGAGATAGCCGCTGACCTGTGGACGGACTTGGGCGTTCACGTATCCATCGAGCGTCGCGATCCACTCACTCGAGATCGTCACACTCTGTTCAGAAACGGTTGCGACTTCGACTTCGAGAGGCGCCGGCACCGCAGGTGCGGCCGCTTTGCCAGCCCCGCATCCGGCCGCGATCGCGAAAATGCCTGCAGTGGCGACGGCACCGACGAGTCGCGACATCAGAGCCGGCCTTCGCTCTGCAACCGACGCTGGATCTCGTTGAGCCGCCGTTCACCAGCTCGAAGCGTCGCCGGGCTCGTATGCACGGAATACTGTCCGAGCACGAGGTCGTGCGCGTGCGGCGCTGCCGATCCCAGAACGAACTCCGCATCGGTCTCCGCAAGGAAATCGATCGGGTCATGCGAGGGCTCGAAGATCGCCAGTTCCCCGGCATCCACACTCTCGGGAACTCGAAGGCGTCCCATGCTCGGTGAAACCCAGCCAACCGTGTGGTCGACGGCCGGTTGGTAACGCCAGGACTCGCCGGCTCGCAGGTGGACAGCCACATAGTGCAGCGAGGCCGGGGCCTTTGCCGAACTCATCGCCCCGCCGTGGGTACCGACCAGGACACGCGCCGGACCGTCACGCGCGACGGCGTCAGGTTCCAGATACACGGTCTCCACTGGTCCGAGTTCCTGCTCGGGCGGCAACGCGAGCCAGAGCTGGAAACCGCGGCTCCGTTCGGAATCGCCGGGTCCCCCGCCGTGCCAGGCTCCGTGACCGGCCTTGAACCATTCGACACCGCCCGCCAGCAAGACTCCGGTGGCGCCGCCCGTATCTTCGTACCGGACGCTTCCCTCGAACAGGTACGTCACGGTCGCGATGCCCGAGTGTGGATGCAGGCCGATTCCGGGGAACGTGCTCGTCGTCAAATCGAATAGGTCCAGGAAGACGAACGGTTTCAGCAATTGACCGAGATCGCTCGGGCTCATGAGCCGAGTGACGGGGCCGTGGCGGCTCCCGCGCGTGCGGCGGACGATCCTGCGCGGCCGCGTCTGGATCGGCGCGGGCGATGTCGACGCGTGTGTGTCAGTCATGGTGACCGTCAGTGCGGCCGCGACGGCGCAATCAATTGCACGGCCGTAGCGTCGGCTGGGACGAAGAGCTCCTGGACGGCGAACGCAGCCTGCGACGGCTTTTCGTTCCCCGTGTACGCGAACTCGACGGTCGTCGCGCCGCCGGCCTTGACGTCGACGGTCTGCGTGAGCGCGCCGTACTGCTCGTGCCATGCCTGCACAGTCTGTTTGCCGGCCGGAACATTCGCGATCGTGAATGCGCCGGTCGCATTCGTCACCCCGAAGTACGAGTGTGGGAGGACCCCGACGTATCCGGTCATCCATCCATGCACCTCGCACTTGACGTGGAGCAGCACCTCTTCGGTTTTCAGCTGATATCTGTAGACCATGCCGGCGAGCGGCTGCCCGACGTTGAACTCATTGACCTAGGTCGACATGCTG
>Ga0137394_10001137_pt1 | contig 19244 bp, 14 predicted proteins | sample czobulk116metaG_FD_108278 | JGI IMG/M metagenome (GOLD analysis project Ga0137394, IMG submission 108278) | Vadose zone soil microbial communities from Angelo Coast Range Reserve, California, USA - czobulk1.16 metaG | ecosystem: Environmental > Terrestrial > Soil > Vadose zone | place: USA...
CATCATCAACCTTTGCAAAGATCCTGAGATCATGCCCTCCGCGGAAGGTCTCGAAAAAGCCATGCGTACTCCGCTAACCAAGGTTTTCCCGGACGCTCTGTTAAACCGCCTCCTGGTTGTCCCTTACTATCCCATCAGCAAGGAGGTTTTGCAGCGCATCATCAAGCTAAACCTCTCGCGTGTTCAAAAACGCGTTCAGGAGAACCACAAGGTTCCCCTTAGCTACGACGACTCGGTCCCTGAACTCATTTCCAAACGCTGTAGCGAGCTCGAGCGTGGCGCCCGCATGGTGGATGCGCTCATCACCAACACGCTCCTGCCCGAAATCGGCCGTGAATTCCTCGCCCGTCTCGCTGCCGGTTCCGAAATCCGCCGCGTCCATGTCGGCGCCAACGACAAAGACTTCACCTTCGCTTTCGATTAGCAATCGTTGTTATGCCGTACACCCAGGATAATCGTTCGATTGCCATAGCCACTCCCCTCGGCAAGGACAAACTGCTTCTCAAGAGTGTCACTATTACCGAGCAATTAGGCCGCCCTTTCATCATCAAAGCCGAGCTCCTCAGCGAGGAAATCGCCGTGGACTTCCTCCAGCTCATTGGCAAGGGTGTCAGCATCCGCTGGCGCATGCCCCAGGAGGGCGGCGAAGAAAAGAAACGTTATTTCAGCGGGTATGTCCGTTCGTTCGTCCAGCTCCCACGCGCCGAGGGCTTCTATCGCTACGAGGCTACCATCGTCCCGTGGGTTTGGTTTCTCACCCGCACCGCTGATTGCCGCATCTTCCACTCCGCCATGTCGAGCCCGCCGGATGAAATGACCGTTCCGGGCATTTTCAAAAAAGTCTTCAAAGACCATGGCTTCGATGACTTCACTCCTTCGCTCAGCGCTTCCTACCGCACCATGGATCATTGTGTCCAATATCGCGAGACGGATTTCAACTTCGTCAGCCGTCTCATGGAGCAGGAAGGCATCTACTACTTTTTCGAGCATGTAGATGATGGCGGCGCCATTAAGCACAAGCTTAAGTTCGTCGATGCCATGAGCGCTCATTCCGAATATCCCGGCTTTGAAACCATCAAATACCGCGCCTCAGACGCTGCGGCGCAGGATGCTCCCGAGGCCAAAGGTTACATCCTCTCCTGGAGCCGCCTGAAACAGGTCCAACCCGGCACTTACAAAGTAAATGATTTCGATTTCAAACGCCCCAAGACCAGTCTGCTCGGCACAAAAACTCAGGAGAGCCAGCATGCCAACGCCGCTTTTGAAATCTACGATTACTCCGCCAATTACGCGGATGAACAACCGGAAGATCACGGCGAAGGCTATGCCAAACTGCGCATCGAGGAACTCCACGCTCAGCATGACATCATTCTCGGCACGTCCGATTCTCCAGGCATCGCTTGTGGCTGCAAATTTACTCTCGAAGACCACCCTCGCTCCGATGAGAACGCCGAGTACCTCATTGTTGGCGCCACTTATCATTGCACGGCGGAGGCCTACAAGTCCTCTGAGGGCCAAAGCCCAGGCAAAATCTTCTTGTGCGACTTTTCTGCCATTCCCGCTGACAGCATTTTCCGCCCGGCCCGCGCGACTGTAAAACCCCGCATCCAGGGCCCCCAGACCGCGATCGTCGTCGGCAAGGCCGGCGAGGAGATTCTCACCGATGAGTTCGGCCGCATTAAAGTTCAGTTCCATTGGGACCGTTATAGTCCGGCCAATGAAAACTCTCCCTGCTGGGTTCGTGTCGCCCAAACCTGGGCTGGCAAAAATTGGGGGTCCGTTTTCATCCCACGTATCGGCCAGGAAGTTATTGTCGAGTTCCTCGAAGGCAATCCCGACCGCCCGATCGTCACCGGTGCTGTCTACAACGGCGAATCCAAGCCTCCTTATCCCCTCCCGGACAATGCCACGATGTCCACCATCAAATCCAATAGCAGCAAGGGTGGACAAGGCTTCAACGAATTCCGTTTCGAAGATAAGAAAGGCAGCGAACAGATTTTCATGCACGGCGAAAAAGACATGGATCTCCGTGTCAAACATGATTCCAAGGAATGGATCGGCAACGACCGCCACCTGGTCATCAAAGCCAAACAGTATGAACTGGTCGAATCCGACAAACACACGCACGTCAAAGCCGACAAACTCGAGAAAGTGGACGGCAATGTGGGCAGAGATATTGCCAAAGATGAGCATGTGAAAATCGGCGGCAACACTCACGCAAATATCACCGGCAATCAGGTGCTCAAGATCACTGGCAACCTTCACGCCAACATCACCGGCAACCATCACGAGCAGGCCACCGACGACATTCGCCTGACCTCCAACGCCAACGCCTACGTCAAAGGCGGTCAGAATACCGGCATTGAAGGCGGCATGAACGTCCATATCAAAGGCGGCATGGTTGTCGTCGTGGAAGGCGGCATGCAGGTTTCTCTAAAGGCCGGGGCAAGCTTTATTGATCTTGGTCCGGCAGGCGTTTCTATTTCCGGCCCAATGGTTAATATCAACTCCGGCGGCTCCGCCGGCTCCGGCTGCGGCACTCAAGCCGCTTCTCCCTCGAATCCGAATGATCCCGACGCTGTCACTGACGCCTCCGACGCAGCCGATGCCGAGCCCGGCTCCGTTGACACCGCCAAAACCGCTCCCAGTCCGCCCACTCCCAAAACCTTTTCTGCCTCAGCCATCGCCATGCAGGAAGCCGCCTCCAGCGGTTCCCCCATGGTCGAGCAACCTGCCCCCGCGTAATGACCCGCGCAATTTGCTATTTGTGGTCCGCTATCCGCTATTGGCTGTTTGCCATCAGGTTCGTCATTTTATTTTCACATGGCCGCTGAAACCGAAACCGCCGCGCCTGAGCTCGCCGAGGTCCTTTTCGGCAACAGCCAGACCAACGTCTTCGCCGTCCTGGATGGCGCGTCTGCTCCCGATCTCGTCAAAAATCTGTACGAACACGAGCCCGAATACTGCTGCCTTTATCGCGGAGTATTGCCGCCGGATATTGCAACCGTTGCCCCTTATCTCGTCCGGCTCGAACCGGACAATAAATTCTCTGAATGGATTCTCGCCGAAGGTTGGGGCGTTCACTGGGGCATTTTTCTTCACAGCGCCGCGGTTCTTCGCGCGCTCCGCGACCATTTCCGCGAATTCCACACGGTCGAGCTTCCCGACCAGCGCACCGTCCTTTTCCGTTACTACGATCCTCGCGTTCTTCGCACTTTCCTGCCAGTCTGCAATCCGGTCGAGCTAACCACCTTCTTCGGCCCTCTTCAAAGTTTCATCGTAGAAGGCCCGACCCCGGAGTCCGGCACGAAATTCACGTTCGCCGCCAAAACCCTCAAAACCGAGCCCTTCCAAATCAAAAAATCCACCTGACTACGGACTGCTGATCCACTAACCAATGTTAAAACTCCGTAAAGAACATCTTGATGCCTTCGAAGCCCAGGCCATCAGCCTCTTTGCCAATCGCGTTGTGGCTCACGTCAAATCCGTTTGGCCAGACGAATCCGCCGAGCTGGAGGATTCTGTGCTGCGCTCGCTCGTGCAAACCGCCATTCACCGCGCCGGCATGCTGGGACTCTCGAGCGAATATGACATCGTCCGGTTTGCTGATCTTTGCTTCATCCTGGCCGCTGATTTCGAAACCAACCCGCTCTCGATCTGGACTCGCGGAATCCTCGTGGACAAAACTCTCTCGCCGACAGCCAAGCTCGACCGGATTTATCAACGCATGCAGGACGAATTTGCCCTCATCGAAAGACGCCGTGGCGGTCGCCCTGCCGCCGCCACCGCCCCTGTCGCAACCTAATTTCGAATTATGCCTCCCGCTCCCGCACCACCACCTGCGACGGCCAAAATCGGCCTATACGGCAAAGGCGCTTATGACGTGACCAAAGCACGCGAAGACGCCAAAAAGGCTGCCGAACATGCCGCCAAGAACTTCAGCAAAACCAAAGCCTACAATTGCACCATCCAACCACAGCCCAAATGATGACTTCATGGTTTCACGTTTTGCGGCTCACTCCATTCACTAATACGCAATACGCACTACGTAATACGTAACTGACACGCACCACGCTTTATGCCTCAACTCGTTACCGCCGGCGCCGCCATGATGTGCACTTTTGGCATGGCGCCTTCATCCCTTATCGTTCTTCCAACCAACCGCACGAACTGCGGCGCACCCGCTGCCAACATCATGGACTTCATTCCCATGACGAACATTCCCACCTTCGGCATGTGTATGTCCATCGCCAATCCCACAGTCGCTTCCGCCACGGCTGCGGCCCTGGGTGTGCTGACGCCCATGCCCTGCATCCCTGTGACCACGTCCCCCTGGACGCCCGGCTCCGCCACCTGCATGATCGGCAACATGCCGGCGCTGAACAACACTTCGACCTGCATGTGCAATTGGGGCGGCGTCGTCAGCATCACCTTCGCCGGGCAGATGACGACCATGGTGCCATAGCCTGCGTGCGCTTACTTCGACGAAAGCCGTTCCGTAAAATGCCTTCAATCCATGGTGGAAATCCGAATGACGAATGACTAATGACGAATGAACCCCCAATATCAAAAATAATTGGAATCGGTCGCTCTTTTGAATTTTTCCATTCCGATTTGTTTTGTCATTCGTCATTCGTCATTCGTCATTTTAGTACCTCGGCGCTCTAATGTTATTCGCCACTCCCCCTTCCCCTCTTCCCAAAATCACGGCGCCCACGGCCGAGATCTGCGAGAAAGCCAAGCCATCTCCCGAAGGCAAGGCCCTGCTCACGCCCGGCATCAAACCGGCCGATTACCAGAAATCTCTCGAGAACAAAAAGCTCTCGGTTGATTCCGTCCATTTCCTCGCGCACGGTCTGCCCCCGAAAGATTCCGTCTGTTGGGGCGCTCAGAGCTGTCGGCTCGTGGCGGGCAAACTTTCCGCTCCCGAGGCGGACGTTCTCAAAGGCCTTGAAGCCTGGCTGAAAAATCCCACCCCCGCTCTTATGGCTTCCCTGTCCGGCTGCATGGGCAAAGTGGATTTTACCGGCCCCGCAGGCTGGGCCGGCCAGGCCGCTTTATGGATGGCCATGCCCGCGCTTGCAGCCGCCGCTATTGCCGGCGCGATTCTCCTGGCCGCCGGCCTCAAAGTTGGCCCCGCCATGCCGCCAATACCTAAGCTGAAACTTCCCATTCCCGTTGGACCGATCACCCCCGAGATGCTGCTTAAATTCCCGATCCCGCCCGTTCCACCAATTCCTCAGCTCGATCAGCCCAAGCTGATGAAAATCCTGCTTCCCTTCATTGACCTCGGCAAAGCCGTCGCCCTGGGTACAATTACATGTTGCTGACTTAACCCTGTCGGTCCATCAAATCCCGAATCGCCGAATGCACTTCGCGATTCGCATTCCAATCAATCACAATCAAACTACGCGAGCGCACCAACAAATTCTCAAACTCCTCGATTGGCTTGGTGAAAGCGCTTTCCATCGCCAGCGCGGGCGCGTCGCCGTAATCTTTGCAATGGCTGTCCGGTCCCAGGCCGGGAAATAAGCGAACAATCGCCGCCAGTGTTCGATACCACATTTCTGGTGGCAATAATTCGTACGCAGCCATTGGTTCCATCTCTTCCTGTACCAGCCGATGCGGCGCCAGCGAATTCGAGAAACGCGGCTCAGCGTTCATGATCGAAAAAATACGCGTGGCCAGCGGTATGTCCGTCTTGTAGGCCTCCGCCGCCTTGCGTCCAAGACTAAGCACCTCATCCAGCGCTTCGGCCAGTGTATTTTGCGGGTTGGTCAGAAACGTTCGCACCGCCAGCACCCCAAGTGCATACAAATCGCATGGCGTGCTGAGCAACGGCACTACCTCGAAAGGCGACCGCGCAAACGACACGCCTTCAGCCGCGCGCAACGCATTGATGCTTTCCTGGCTGAGCTTCTGCGGCACGGTCCGAAACCGCGCTTCCCCATGCGCCAGCCCATCCGTCGTATAAAGATGTCCGTACAGATCCACCCGGCCCGTCTGCAGCGGCAAACGAATCCAAAGCAAATCGTGCGGCGAAACACTCAAGCGGTCCTGCATTACCAGCGTTCCCTCAATTTGCGTCCGGCTCTGCTCGGTAGTCACTTTGCGGATGCGCACACTGCCACTGCCCTGCAACAGCGCGTTCAATCCTTCGGGCTGATAAATCGAAGTCCCCCCGGGCTTGACGCGGATGAAGTATCGAAAATCACTGGTCTCAACCGGCAAAGCGTAGGCCTGCCCTGGTTTCACCAGCGCGCATCTGGCCGTCCAGAGGAACGGCAGCTTCGCCCCCAGATCGTTCAACGCAACGCGGAAACTGTCTGCCCCTAGATTCAAAAAGGGAAGCTGTTGCTCCTCGGCAAACGAGCGCACAGACGCAATCGCCTCCAACAGCAATTGCACTTTCAGGTGGAACGCTTCGACGAATCGGCCGCTGCGCCCCTGCGCGCCCAGGAACAAATGCGCGCCCCTTTGCTGCATCAGATTCCAATCCGCCAGCGAACCGTACACACCATTCAAACTGATCGTGCGTTTGCCATGCTCGAAACCCTTCCACGGCTTGCCCCCGAGCAGATCGGCGTAGTCTTCGTAACTCAACGGCGCAAAATCCTGCGCCATCATCATTCCTCCCTGCGGATTCAGCGGGACGTGGGCTTCGGTTTCTTTCAGCGCCTCATTCAGCGAGCGCGTGGCCGAACTTGTCGGCGCGCCCGAGACCACCGGCACAAATCCGCTGTCACGAGACGCAGGTTGATACAGATAACGAAACAATGATGTGCTGTAGGCCGGCAATCCGGCCCCTTGCAGCGCCGCGTCGTCACGGCACAACTCCCATTTTTTGTCACCCGATCCGGGATGCGCCGGGCGCTGACGCGTCAGATCCAGAAAAGTGGGCAACGCGTGTTTGTCCTCGAATCCGGTCATCATCAAACCGCGAGGATTCATCGCTTCGAATGTTTTGGCCATCTTCGACCACCGTTCGTCCAGGCTGTGATTGCTGAAGGATTCGCATATGGCAGGAAGACTCGCTTGCAGGCCGTCCACGTTCTGAACCCAAACTTCGGCCCAATGTCGCAGCCGTCCGCCCGCATCCGTTACACAGCCCAGATACACCATCGCATCGGCGAGATCGCGCAAAAGCACCAGATGCCCAGCAGAAGGATCGGGCTGTTGGCGCGCCAGGACGCATAACCGCAGCGTGGATGAGACATCCGCCTGCTGAATTGGGATGGCGGAGTAGCCCTCAGGTATCCCGCGATCGTTCCCAGGCGCTTTTGGATTCGGCATGCATCTTTGTCCTTGTTTTACGCCATTTTTGCAAAGCAAAAATGGGCACACTACAAACCTGAAAAAGCTTTGTAATTTTCTTTTCCCTTTACCTAAGTATCCTGTGAACCAGAAAGCCACGTTACCGACGTTACAACGTTAATGAGTTGAAGCGTTACAACGTTAAAATTGAAACGTCGATAGGTGGATATGCTGAACACGTTTTAACGTTAACCTTGTAACGCAAAAACAAAAGCACCTTAGAGCAGGAGTTGAAGATTATGAATGCAAAAGCACTGACGGAGAATGGTTGGAAGGGCATCGTTTCGAAATGCAAGGTGAAGGATAATGGATTGCAGAGGGCCCTGGCCAATTACGAGAAGCTGGACGTGGAAAAGTACGACGAGCGGGCCAAAGGGATCGGGCTCATATCCCAGCTTGCGAATGCGCTGAAGAAGGTGAAGGACCTGGCTGAAGACGCCGCCGATTATCTCGAGGAAGTCGTCGGCGCAGCGGAAACGGAAAGGGCCGGCATCACAAAACAGCAAGCAGCCGCTGAGAAAGCCGATGCGGAAGCAAAAAAGAAAGAGGACGCAGCAAAGCGCGCCGGGGACGAGGATGCCGAAGAGGAAGAGGAAGATGCGGATTACAAAACCAAGCTGCTGGCGGCCTTTCAGAAGGCCAAAGCGAACAAGGATATGGCATTCCAGTTCATCGTTTGCGATGCCAAGCCGCATTGCGGGCTAATGCTGGCCAAGAAGATCGGCGCCAGGCATAAACAGCAACTATCAGAGGTAACGGGCAGTAAACGCTTTTTGCATCTCGGCACTTGCCAGTTCGAAAACGGCAAATTTGTCTTTGCGATGGAAAAACCGGTCGCCGGCCTGGCGCGCAAGCTCCAGGAAGCCATCAAGAATTTCACGGGCAAAAAACTGCCGATCAAGGTGGGAACGGAGACGGCTGAGGCGGAAGAGGAGCAGGCTGCGGGCGCTTCGCCCGAGCGCGCCGCCGCTGCGGCTGCGGGAGCAAAAGCCGCTCCACCGGCGCTCGCGAAAGCGCCAGAAATGTGGCACAACGCTCGCAACAACATCGAAGGGGCCATCAAGCAATTGAAGGCGGCCATCCGCAAAGAATTCGCCAGCGAGGCGCCTGAACTGATTGCCGATATTGAGAAGAACATGTCGAAGCTGGACGCCATCCTCGGCAAACTCGATGCCCGCCTGGCCGATTCCCTGGACAAAGCGCGGTCGGCAAAAGATGCGGCAGCGCGGAGTGCCGAATTGAGGAATTCGAAGACGCTGCTTGCCGACTACATCAAATTTGTGAAGTCCGAGCCGATGATCGCGCATATAGATTCCAATCCATTCGGAGTAAAAACGAACCTGAAGCAGTCCATTACGACCAGCCTGACGCAGATGGCACAGGCGATTGGGGCGTGAAGATTGTATGGCGGAAGAACATGATTCATGGGTTTCGAACCCGATCATCGGCGTCAGTTTCAGCGGTGTGCTGGATAGCATAGGTAACGCCGCAGCCGGGACGTTCGGAGGAACGGACGACGCCCAGGCTGGCGGGACGCACAGTGCGGATACCGGCAGTGATGCCTCGCAAACTGCGGCCGCTGCAAATACGCCGTCGGCTCCGACGATTCAAAAACAGGTCAAAACTGATTTCATTGCGCAAAAAGGGGAAGAAGATTGCAAGACCACAGCGAATGCGATGGCGAAGAAGGCAGGGGTGACGTCTGGCCCTTCGTCTCTGGGAATTGAGATCGCGAACACCAGCGACAGCAAAGGCCGCATCACAATTGATCCGAAAAGGGCGGAAGAAGGGCGCAACTACATCGATAATCAATTGGCGGGGGACAAGCCTGTCGTTGTCGGTGTGAGCCATTCCGAGCAAGGAACGGAAGAAAAAAACAGGGATAAAATCACCGATCACTACGTTTTGATCACGGGACGTGGAACGGATGAGAAAGGGCGGGTTTTTTATACATTCAAAGATCCCGCCGGCAATCAGGCCAAGGGGGACGACACAAATCCAAGCAATCGATTCTTCGTTGACGAGAACGGAAAGATGGTAAAGGCTGGAAACGAAGGGCCAACCGATGAAAAGGGCAAGCGCGTGGATGTCATCGATCGCAACTACGAGGTTTCGCTCGTGGTGGGCAACGCGAGTTTGGAGGGCCAGGTCCCGGCTAGCGCGAACGCGCCTGAGAATGCCGACATTCGACTGGTGCGGGACGCATTGCGAAAGGCTGGCAATAAGCCGGCGGATTCGGGGGCCTGGTGCAAAAAGGACAGCGATGCCCTGTTCCAATACCAAAAGGACGCGGGATTATTGGATCAGGATGGCAACCCGATTGGGAACGCCAATCGAATCGAATCTATCAGACCGAGGGGTATCAGTCCGGGCGATGGCACGGATCGCAGTTTGCTCGGCGGATTCAGGAACAAACCGCAGGAGTCATTTGCTGCGCCAAAACCCACTGACAATCCAACGCCAGTGCCGGCGCCTGACGCGAGCGACGATGGCGGATTGCTGAAGACACTAAAGGCCGCAGGGCAAACATTGGAAGAGGGTGCCGAATCACTCGTTTCAAGTGGAAAGGAGTTGTTGCAGGACGCCAGTCGTTGGGTGGAGGCGCAAAGAAATTCTTCCAAACCCGGACCAGCCGCCCCACCTTCGCCGCCGCAGCCCAAAACGCTTGCGTTGCGCGGGAGCGTTGGCGCGAAGGGCAAGAATGGTCCTGCTGACGTAAATGCGCTGCAAGAGGCTTTCTTCGTGCTCGGCCTTTACTCGCCGTCCTCCGACCAATGTGACGACTCCTTAAACAAAGTGATTTCCGATTTTCAACGGCGCATGAAAACTGTCCTGGTCGATGGAACTGTCGATCCAGGAGGAAAGACGGAGCAAGCGATCAACAAAGCCTTGAGTGCACTGTGAGCAGAGAGAGCAAGATTAGGAACTGAAATGCAAAGGTGAAATTATGCCAAACGATGACATGTGGAGTTGGATCACGAGCCCCGTTGTGGGCGTGAAGAAACCAAAAACTGGAACGACCACGCAAGCAAAGAGCGGGGCACCGCCGGATTTGATGCGGATGCGGAAGGGGCCGGACCTTACGGTGCACAAGCTACCGGACGGGGGCACGGATGCGGTGGGCGGTGACGATGATAACCAGCGCAAACTGCCACCCGTCAGCAGGAAAGAGGACAAAGGAGGAACGGACGATGTTGGCAGCGGACGCGCGCGTAATGCGGATAAGGAGGAACAGGACAAGCGCCAAAAAGAGCGGGACGAGGCCAAACAACCGGTGAAAGACCGAATGAGCGATGCGGCCAAAGAAGTCCTGAAGAAGTATGCCGAAGACAATCTCGGGAAACTAAAAGAGGAGGCGCTCAATCAATTGGCCAAGGCGTGGCAGGAGTCGCCCGGCGGAGTCATCGCAGTAGGCGCCATTCTCGGAGCCGCCGGAGTGACATACCTGGTAAAGACCGGAAGCGAATTGCCCGGCATACCCGCCATCCCGCTAGATTTCCTTGCCAAGCGCGCACCCATTTTTAAAGGCGCCGAACTGAATATCGAGGTCAAAGGCCCGATCACCGGTCCCGAATCTTTCAAAGTGACCATTACGTTTCACGAACAAGCGGGCAAGAAGGAAAAGAAAGGCAGCGGCAAACGCAAAGTATTCGGGCTGCAACTCAATCTGCGTCCGGGCAGCGCTAAAGCCGCCAGTCCGGAGACCGGAGCCGACCTCGAGATCGAGGGCCAGATATCTGTCCCAATGGATGCCAAGCCGGAGGATGTCAGCGCAACGATTAAGGCCATTAAAGACGCCCAAATAGAGGTGATGGTTTTGGGCTCGCCCACCTACACGGTAAAGGTTCTAAGCGTGCAGGATAATTCCAGGCCCGCGCCTTACGGTTTGAGCCCACCGCCAACGGCTCTGACGGTGCGCCTGAAGACCGCGATGCCGCCGATGTTCCACCAGGGTAAAGATGAAGTGATCGATGCGCCCGTGCGTGTCGAAATCAATCACGTGGGCAGTGATGGTGAGGCCAAGGTGAAGGCGCACTTTCAGCCGTTTCCCCAAAAACGTTAAAACGTTGATGTATTCCGTATTGCCTGTTGCGTGAAATCTACGCAGTAAAAAGATTGCAGCCAATTCACGTTTTAACGTATCAACGTATTAACGATTTCTGTCAATCCGTATGAACACAAACGCACTCACTGAAAACGGATGGAAGGCCGTCATCGCAAAACATCGCATCAAAGATAACGGCTTGCAGCGCGCTTTAGCTGATTATCAACGATCGGATGAGGACGATCATGCTGAACAACTGAAAGGCATCGCGAAGATCAATCAATTGGCGGCCGCATTGCAGAGAAACAAAGACATCGCAGGAAATGAAGCGGTCGCCGATTACCTGGATGATGTTCAGGAGGCTGCAGATGCCGAGCAGCGTGAAATCGCAAAAGCCAAAATGACTGCCGGCAAAGCTGAAGCCGAAGCCGAAAAGCGTGAAAAAGCGGAGGATGCCTACGAAGCAAAGCTCACGGTGACCCTCAATAAACTCAAAAGCTCGAACGGCGCGAGTTATGAATTCATGTTTTGCGACGGGCCGGATGACTGCGCCGTGATTGTCGCCCCGACCATCTCAGCCCAGCAGAAGCAGCAGTTGATGCAAGTAACCGGCGGCAAGCGTTTATCGAAGGTGGGCTCATGCCGTTTCGAGGATGGCAAGTACGTTTTCTCGCTGGAGCACGCGCCCAGCGGCCTGGCGAGGAAATTGCAGGCAGCCATTGCGAATTTTACCGGACGGAAACTGCCGATCATGGTCGGGCCGGAAGCGGCTGATGCGGATGCAGAAAGCTAGAGTCGAAGACTGACACGTATGGGCGACGAACATGATCAATGGACAAAAGGATTGGGGGTCCAGGGCTTTGACAAGCTGGCAACGGCTACGAACCCATTTGACACGCCGGAAGCGCAGATCGCCATCGAGCAATGCGCCCTGCCTGTGATTCGCGATCTGGCCGTTCAGCAGGCTCAGAATGCGGCTCGCGACTTTGCCACCGCGCTCACGAAAGTGAAGACGGCCAAGAAAGAGCAAACCGACGCCGAACAAGCCAAAAAGGAGATGATGTGGACCATTGCCATCACCATCGCGTTGATGCCGGCCGGACCCGTTATCGAAGCGGCAGGGGCGGCTATTGCCGGCGAGGCGTTGCAAAGCAAAATGTTGACCGCCATCGCCAACAACGCTGGAAAACTCGAAGCGCAATTCGGCGCGAAGGGCGCGCAAGCGGCAAATAAAGCATTCGATGTGGTAGCCGGCGAGGCGGTGACGAACATGGTGAAGAAGTTCGACAAAGACAAAGCCAAGGCGGCATTGGAAGCTGGGATTGGCGCGCTGAAGGACAAGACCATCAAATTTGCCGCCAGCTCCGACAGGGGACAGTGTGTCGCCAATTATTTGGATGCCATGCTCAAGGCCGCGAACGATTCGATGCACAATCTCACGAACGTGATTCAAACTGCGAAGAGCTATAGCGCGGCCATCGCTTTCTACAATTTGTTCTCGAAGCCGCTGCAGGGAATTTACGAAGCCGTGCTCACCCAGGAGGCCGACGATATGCTCAGCGAGATAGCCGACGCCTTGGCGAGGCTAAGCAAGTCAGGAGATCCGACCGCCGCCGATGGTTGCATTGGAAAGCGCGACATCGTTGCAAAAGTCGAGTGGAAGGGCCGAAAGCTCTTTGCTCACGCGCAGCGATATGACAAACCCGATTCGATCGACAGCTCATACGATTTCGTCAAATGGGTCACCCCGGATATGGAAGTCATGGCAGCGTCCATGGCTAAGATGGAGGTGTCCGTGAATGAGTTTGAAAACCACGTGCCGGACCCGGAACGCGAACCGGGCGAGCGGATCGTTCGTGTCAACGACGGCAGCCGCGATCGTCTTATGCTCATCAGCATCGAAGATCAGGGAATTTTCTGGAAAGACTACGGCGTGCGCACTTTCAAACAGTGGGCGGAAACTGAAGAAGATGAGAAAGCCTTTCGCTCACGCGCACAGTTACAGATTGGTGGATTGGACAAAGTGGATATCAAGAGCATCAAGGCGGTGCCCGCGCTGCCGAAGTGAGGTTTTGCTGCGGCTACAAACTGGAAGTCCGTCTATAATTGTCAGACTGCAGCAGGAGGAGCATTATGGCGCCATTCACTTGAAAACTTCGGTCTCGCAAACCACTTCAGCCGAATTCCAATCAGGCGATTGCAACCTTGACATTGCCCACCCTTTGCGAGTATCAAGGAAGCCAAGTTTCCCATGAAACCCCCCAGGACTGCCACGGGAGAAAGGGCTTCGAATTTAAGCTTCTTTGCGTGGCTGGCCCCAACCGAATTTCCTTTCCATTTTCTCCGTAACCTTTTCACCCAATTGGCGAACTATCCGTTACAACCGAGACACCAGGAATCGAAGACCAAAGTGCAGGCCGAACTGCAAGATCGAGCGCAGAAAACGTTTATAAATATATGGACCCGAAGATATTGACCGAGAACGGCTGGAGGACGGCGGCAGCCAAATTCAAAATCAAGAGCAACGAGCTGCAAAAGGCCCTTGCCGACTACGACAAAACCCAGGACGAAGAGCACGACGATTTGCTCGAGGGCATCGACGAAATAAGGAAATACGCCCTGGCGCTCAAGAAGTCCAAAGATATCGCTGCGGCCCCTGCGGCTATGAAATACCTTGCTGAGCTGCTCGTCGCGCTCGAAGTGGAACAGCGCGATGTCGCTAAAGACAAGGCCGAGGCTGACAAAGCTGACGCGGACGCTGAGAAGCGCGAGAAGCGGGAGAAGGCTGACGAGGACGAGGACGAGAACGAGAACGAGGACAAAGAGGAGGATGAGGAATACGAAAAGGCGCTCTGGACGGCCTTCCAGAAATTAAAGAGCGCCAAAGACGTCACTTTCGAATTTATCGTTTGCGATGCCAAGCCGCACTGCGCGGTAATGATCGCAAAAAAGATCGGCGCCAAACACAAGGCCGCATTGTCCGACGTGACCGGCAGCAAGCGTTTCCTTCACACGGGCCTGTGCCGTGTGGAAAACGGCAAATTCCGTTTCGAGATGGAGAAGCCGGTCGCCGGCCTGGCCAAAAAGCTTCAGGACGCCATCAAACATCATACCGGCAAGAAGCTGCCGATTCTGGTGGGTAATGAATCGGCGGATGCCGAAGAAGAAGGAGAGGCCGTCGCCGTTGCGGCGCCGAAGTTGCCGCGCGCGGACCTGGCAAATGCGCCGCACGTCTGGCACGGCACCCGAGATATTTTGCACAAGAACATCAACGCGCTTAAGAAAGCGGTGCAAGCGAAGTATGCGGATGAAAACCCGGATTTCGTGGATGAGGTGAATAACAACATGGAAAAGATGGGCATCATCATCGAGAAGCTCGACACGCGCCTGGCCGATTCGCTGCAGAAAGCCCACGGGGCACAGGACGCGGCCGCGCGCAAGACGGAATTGGCCAAAGCCAAAGCGATTCTTGCCGAGTACATCAAGTACGTGAAAGCCGAACCGTTGATCGAGCACATCGACGCGAACCCGTTCGGAGTCAGAACCAATTTGAAAGCCGTGCTGAGCGGCAGTCTCACACACATGGCGCAGGCGATCGGCTGAAAAGAAATTAAAGAAATAGAAGAAATAGAAGGACTAATATGAGCAAAGATTTAGCGAACGTTATAGCTCCAAAACGCGCCTCGGGCTTTTCGCCCGAAGAGAAAGCCTGGCTCAAGAAACTTGGAACGCTGGTTGGCGTTGCCGACGCAGGCGAAGGAAATGGTGGTGGCAAGGGTGTAACGGAAGTCCAACCTCGCGGCATCCGCCCGGCCGGATTCAAAGAGACGGTGTTGCCCAAGGACGCTCGCGGCCTGGTGGGTGACAAACGCGAACTCACGGAAGGATTCAGCCCGCTCGATATTCCGGAGATTATCCCCAAGACGGCCGATTCGCTATTGGGCGAGCTGACGGCCACGGTCATGATCAATAACAATTCCGACCAGGATCTGTTCCTCGACCCACAAAGTCGAGAGGATGGCCAGGACACCAAGGCCCTTGGCCTATCCTCGGGCGAGTATGACGATTTCCCGCCCAGCGTGATCAAGGCCGGAGATCAGAGCGCAAAATTCAAAGCCAAGAACGTGCCGATTAATCTCGTTATCCTCCATCCACACTTCAAGGGTGTTACCGGCAATGTGCGATATTTTATTGGCGCGGATAAAAAGACGACCTGGACTCTTCATTTTGATAATCCGCGAAGCCCTGGTGGTAACGAGGCCAACGCGAAGGTCGAAGGCGCCAATGCCGCCAAATTCGAACAGACCAAAGCCAAAGCCGGCGGCGGCGCCGACGCCAAATTCCTGTTCGTTCTCGACCCCAAAGGCGGACAACAACCGCCAGTTCCGCCGCCAGTTCCACCCCCGACGCCGAAACCGTCAGATGTGAAATCAAGCTGTCTGATCACGGTCAAGAACCAGACAGAGCTGCCACTATCCCTCGCAGAGGATCCCGGAAAGGAAAGCGGCGACTATAGAAGCTTCCCTGCAGATACGGTGCCGCCGGGCGGTGAGACCTCTTTCGTCTTCGAGCAAACACCCAACAGCAAGCATGAGGATTGCAAAGGCTTTCTGGTCTGGGAGGTCGGCTCGCCCTCAACCGCAATCTGGCGAGTTGAATGGCACAATCCCAAAGGCGAGAAGAATACAGCGCAGGGTAAAGCAGACCCTCAAACCGCAGGTTTCAAATCCATCAGCAAAGTTGGCGAAGGCGACGAGAATGTGCCCATTGTCTTTACTCTTTCGGGCGGACCCGGCGGAGATGGGCCAGGGCCCGGGCCGGGGCCAAAGCCGAAAGAGGAAGAGGATTTCATCCCTCCTCCCGGTTCGCGCCAGCCAACGCTGCGCTTGCGCGATAAGAACGCCGATGGGTGGGTCGAATACTTGCAACGCATGCTCAATCGGAATCTCGGCGAAAACACTCTCGAGGTGGATGGCAGCTTCGGGCCCGCGACTGAAAAAGCCGTGCGCGCTTTCCAAACCAAATTGAAACTGCAGGTGGACGGCACCGCAGGCAACCAGACCTGGGCCGCTTTGCGTGGCGAGAAACCGGAAGGTCCGAGCACCGATGGGCGCACCCCTCATACCTTCGAGGAAAAGGGATCACAGGCGCGCTGGGAGCAGGAGCCGGGCGACGCCTTGTATGCGGCTGCGGCCGACGAATTACGCATTTTCGCGGTGAATGTTGGCGAACAAAAAATTGATGATTTCAATGCCCACGTCCGCGTCACTCCTCCGAATACCAAACAGAAGGTGGTTAAAGTCAAAATCGGGCCGCCCGTCGGACAAACCAAAACCGGCCAGGGTGACCAGCACGTTGTCCTCCTCGCTAAATTCAAGAAGAACTTCCCGGCGCTCGATAAAAATGGAAAGATAGATCCGAAAGCCAAAATCGAGGATTATCTGATCGAGGCCTTCTTTGACAAAGAACTCGGACCGGACTTTTTTAAAGGCAACCCCGTAATCGTATAAACAACTAAAAAGGCAATATTATGGCTGATCCAAAAGCACTCTCCCCGAACGTGTGGAAGACCATCTCGGTAAAATGCAAAATCCAAAACAACGATCTGCAAAAGGCGCTCGTTGAATACGACAAGCTCGAAGAAGAAGAGCATGACGACCTCATCGAGTGCATTGCGGAAATCAAGCAATTGGCGCTGGCCCTTAAAAAATCCAAAGAGGCTGCCGCCAATAAAGAATTGGCCAAATATGTGGTTGAGCTGATCACCGCCGCCGAAGCGGAGCATAAAGACGTCAGCAAAGACAAAGCCGACGCGGACAAGGAGGAAAAAGAAAAGAAGGCTGCCGAAGCGAAAAAACAGGATGCGGATGGGGATGACGAAGCGGCAGAGGAAGAGGAGGAGGAAGGCGCCTACCAGGACAAACTGCTCGCGGCCTTGAAAAAGCTCAAAGGAGCCAAAGAGCTCACCTATCAATTCATCGTGTGCGACGGCAAGCCGCCGGCGGTGATGATTGCTAAAAGGATCACGCCCAAACACAAGGACGAAGCGGCAAAGGTCACAGGCAGCAAACGTTTTTTGCACATCGGCGCCTGCCGATTCGAGGATAACCATTACGTCTTTGACATGGAGAAGCCGGTCCCCGGCCTGGCCAAAAAGCTTCAGGAGTCTTTGAAGCACCACACCGGCAAACGCCATCCCATCAAGGTGGGCGACGAAGCCGCAGGCGCGGAAGAGGAAGGCGCTTCTCCGCTGGCTGGCGCCGGAGCGGCCGCCGCCAAAGCCGCGGCAGGCGCGGCGCGTGGCATAGGCGCAGCAGTGGGCGCAGCGGCCGAAAGCATGACCCGGCCCTTTGAGATCAGCGCCCCCGTGGGCAAGGGCGGCAAGAATCTGCCCGAGGATGTCCAGGCTGTGCAGATCGCCCTGAACAAGAAAATCAAGGCCGGCCTCAACGTGGATGGCAAAGCCAGTCCCGCGTTGATCGCTGCCATTACCGACTTGCAAAAGCAGATGGGCATGCTCAAACAGGATGGCCGGGTTGATCCGGGCCGCGGAACGGCTCGCGCCCTCGCCAACTCCGGCCCGCTTCCACCACCTCCGCCGGCTCCGAATCCCGTTGCCGCGCCAAAACTGGGCAAAGCGCAGTTAGCCAAGGCGCCCGACGTCTGGCACGGCATGCGCAAGATCGTCGATACCAACATCGAGCAGGTCAAAAAAGCCGTCATTGCCCATTACGCGCACGAGCATCCCGATCTGGTGAAGGAAATTAACAAGGGACTCGAAAAACTGGATGGCATCACCGAGAAGATTGACCACCGGGTCGCCGATGCTCTCGCCAAGGCCCATGCCGCGAAGGATGAAATAGCTAAAAAAGCCCAGCTAAAAAATGCTAAAACCATCCTCTCCGAGTATATCGCCTACGTGAAAAATGAACCGCTCATTACACACGTCGATAGTAATCCCTGGGTGAAGATTGACTTGAAGAAAACACTGGTAGATACCATTACGCACATGGCCCAATCCATTGGCGCGTGAACATTAATGAGGGCTGCCAGTCGGTAACCAAAAACAAAGACAAAGAAAGAAAATTATATGGGAGACGAACATGATTCTTGGCTCGAAGGTCTCGGCGTCAGCTTTAGCTCTTCAGACGCCAGCGCCTCAATGACATCCGGCGCCGGCGATATGCTTAAGTCGGGCCTCGATGCCGCCGGCCATGTCGCGAGTGCTGGTACCGATGTCGCCAGAGGCGTGGTCAACGAAAATCGCGCCGTCCTCGAACATGTCGCTGCTGCCGGGCTCGACCTCGTCGGCGCGCATGGTGCTGCTGACACCGTTCGAAATGATGCGAAAGCCTTGCAAGCGCGTGCAGGCGAGGACTTCAAAGCCGCAGGCAAGGAGTTAGGCGAGGCGGCAGACGATGTCCTCGGCGATGGGACGCAGCCTTCCGGAACTGCTGGAGGCAAAGGCGGATCTGCAAGTGGCAAGGCAGGACGCCCCATGCAGCCGGATTGCAAAATCGTGCGAGGCAAAGTTCCCGGTCCGGCTAATCATGTTCTTTGCGCCACTCATGGCCATGTGTTGGATATCGGCAGCAAAACGATCATTGCCAACTCGGTCGAGCAATACAAAAAGATGTACGCAAAAGGTGGCGGCGCTTACAGCGGATCAGGCGGAGGCAACGCCGGGTACGGCAGTGGTGGCGGCGGAGGTCAGCAGCCCCAATACGGAAAAGGAAAAGGCGGTGGCGGCCAGCCGGATTATAGCGGAGGGGAAGAAGGCGCGTATGGCGGTGGCGGTGGGGTCCCCGGCAAACCCGGCTACAACAAAGGAAAAGGCGGCAAGTATCCCGGTGGCGGAAGCCCCCCGGAATATGGTGGCGGTGAG
>Ga0137394_10001138_pt1 | contig 19234 bp, 17 predicted proteins | sample czobulk116metaG_FD_108278 | JGI IMG/M metagenome (GOLD analysis project Ga0137394, IMG submission 108278) | Vadose zone soil microbial communities from Angelo Coast Range Reserve, California, USA - czobulk1.16 metaG | ecosystem: Environmental > Terrestrial > Soil > Vadose zone | place: USA...
GCGGCAGTCCTCTGCCGCTTTGGCATCTTCGGGCAGGCGAGTGGAAAGCGGCAGAGGACTGCCGCACTCCAAAAGCTGGCGCCCCATTCGAGCGCCCCGCCGGTTCATGGGTTCAATGCGCGAGGTTTTGTTTCGGAGAAATCTCACCCGCAGCAACGGAGTGGGAGATGGATTGTTCGCCGCCTTAGGCAAGTCGGGCGCGATGTGTAACTTGGACGCTCCCTTCCCCCTCACCCCAGCCCTCTCCCTTGGGGAGAGGGAGCTGGCTGGCGCGGCCTTCGCACGAGTGATCAAATCCGCGAGGAATACGACCACAGCTCCCCCTCTCCCCAAGGGAGAGGGTTGGGGTGAGGGGGAAGGGAGCGTTCTAAGTTTCACACGCGTCTCTTCTTCGCGGCGCTTCCATCGACCAGATGCGTGCGTTCTGCGCAAATCGGGAATTGGAGTTCATGCTTCAGAGCTTCACGATTTCGCGTTTGCGCTGTGTAAAGCGGCAGCAATGGGTGTAGCCGGCGCTCCGCGCGAGTTCGACGGCTTCTTTAAAGTTCATGCCCACCTGGTCGGGGGCGTGGGCGTCCGAGGCGAAGGTGATAGGCACGCCCATTTGTGCCGCCAACTGAACGATCTGCGGGCTGGGATAAATCTCATTGCAGTCTTTGCGCAATCCCGCGGTGTTGAGTTCCATCGCCAGGTTGTGTTGCCTCGTCGCTTTGAGCAGACGGGTAAATAACGGCGTGCAATCTTCTTTTGGATAGAAGCAGAATTTTTTGCACAAGTCCGCGTGCGCAATGATCTCGAAGAGGCCTGATTCAGCGGCTTTTGTGAGGCGCTCGAAATAAGTGGACCAGACTTCGAAGACATTGCTTCGCTTCCATTCTGAAACCTTTTTGGGATTATCCATATCCCACGAATCGGAAACGTAATGGACCGCCCCGATCAGATAATCCCACGGATGCCGCGCGGCCAAATCGCGGATCCAATCCTCCTGGCCTGGAATGTAATCGACCTCAAGGGCCAGCTTGATCACGAGCGTGGGATGATCGCGGCGAGCCTTTTTGACCTTCTCGACATAGGTATCGAGATCGTTTTGGAACATATGCCAGTCATCGTAATCATCGCGGATCATCGGGTTATGTTCCGAAAAGCCGATTTCGGCGAGGCCCAGCTTTAACGCCTGTGCCGCGTACTCCGTCGGTTCGCCGACGGCATGACGGCAAAGCGGTGTGTGCATATGGTAATCGGCGGGCAAAGCCATGAAGCCAAGAGTAGGTCGGAGACAGTGCGCCTTCAAGGTGATTAGGTTGGCCTACAGAACTGACCCAAGTGAGAAACGAGGGAAGGTGGCCCGCGAATCATTCAATTGACGCGGATGGGAGGGAAAGAAGTATCAGTAATCAATTTTGGAAGTGATGAGTGGATGGAATCCTCTCATTCGGCGAGGAATTGGGCGATTTTTTTGGCCAGGGCGGGGTCGGCACGGAGGCGGGTGCGTGCGAGTTGGTTGCGGCGGAGGTTTGTGTCTTCGCGCAGAGTTGCGAGATCCGACTCTTCGTGGGGCACGACCATGAGACTGATGCTGCCCATCTCATCTTTCGATTCCTCTCCCCAGGTGACTCTCGCCGGCGGGTTCGAGGGATTGCGGGGGTTTTCTGCCGAGTTGTCCCAGTGGATTTCAACATCGAGCCGGGTTCCTTTGGGCAGCGCGACCAGGTCGCGGAAGAAGTATCTGTCCTGCCATGCGAAATCCCAATCTTTGATAACGAGCAGAGTCTTTGCTTCGCCGCCGGGGAGAGTGGCCATCATCTTCAGTTGCTTGCCCAGGTAATGGGCATGCGCGCCGATGCCCGCGGCATCCACGGCCACCGGCAAGGTGTAAGAATCGCGAATGATGAAATCTCTTCGCCGGCAGGAATATCAAGGCCGGAAAAGAGCGAATAGGCCGGGGGCATTTGGATCCTGGTGAGTGTCCGGTCAGGCGCTTTCCTGGCGAAATAAAATCCGACCAGCGACTTTTCCGATTCCGCTTTGCCGGTCGGGTGAAAATGATACTGGATGACCAGGTCAGAGCCTTTCGGCAGCCGCAAGGCCAGCCCGTCCGGGAAGAAATGTGGTTGGGCGCCGACGGCCCAGCCTCCGAGCGGCAGGGAAGCTCCGCCGGTTCGCATTCCGCTGAAGCCTGGTTCCGTTCCCTGCGAAGGCCGTTGATGAATGCGACCGGTGGGGTCCGCGAAGTAGAGGACGTGATGCACGACCGCGCGGGACGATGGACGCATATCCATAGCGGCAATCCATTTGTCTTCGGTGAGTCCAAGGGCGACGGGAATGTTGCGATAGATGTCGGGACCGTTGGGCGGGACGTGAAATGCCGAAGGAAGTTCCACGACCAGGTCCGGTTCTCCAAGTTGCCACCCGGACGGGAACTTCGGCGGCTCCGGAGCTTCCGCAGGATTGCCCTCCGGCATGCCGTCTCTGAGCCACGCTTGAATCAATTCGATCTCGCGCTCGGTCAATCGCCGCTCGTCGCGATACGGATAAGAAGCAAGTTCGGCCTTCCACGGCGGCATCAGGCGAGACGTGGTGACTTCGCCGATGGTCTTACCCTTCTTCGAGACGTTTTTGTAGGACAACAGCGGAAAAGGAGCGGCCTCGCCGGGGCGATGGCATGAGGAGCAATTGCGATAAATGATCGGTGCAATCTCGCGGTTGAAGGTCACCTTCGTGTTCAAAGGAGCGCTCTGACCGACGAACACGGTTGCCATGACCAGGATCAAGATAATCCGCATGCGCCGGTTATGACACAAAACAGAACTGAGCGTTAGCGCGAAATGCGGCGTTTGCTAGTCGGAGGGTGAAGCTGACGTCGGCTTGCCCGACAGTTCCGCGACTTGCTTTTCGAGTTCGCGCATTCGGCGCATCATTTCAGGCAAGTGCTGGAGCGCGATCCATTGTCGCTTCATCTGTCTGTCCGGCATAGCCGGAATGCCGAGCACGGTTCCGCGATCCGGCACATCGCGCATCACGCCTGATTTGGCCCCGACGGTGGCCTGTTGACCGATTTTGAGATGGCCGGCGATGCCGGACTGCGACGCAATCACCGCGTAGTCGCCGATGCGCGTGCTGCCGGCGAAGCCGACCTGCCCCATCACCAGGCAATGCCGACCGATGACAACGTTGTGCGCGACATGGACAAGATTGTCGATCTTGGTCCCCTGCCCTATGACGGTCGAGCCGAGGGCGCCGCGATCGATGGCCGCATTGGCGCCGATCTCGACGTCGTCGTGAATGACGACGTTGCCGACCTGGAGGACCTTGCGATGCCGGCCTTCGTCGAACACATAGCCGTAGCCGTCAGAACCGATGACGGTGCCGGCGTGAATGGCGACGCGGTTACCAATCTGGGAGCGAGCATAAACGACCACGTTCGGGAAGAGGCAGACGTCATCGCCGATCTGGCAGTCGCGGCCGATGTGATTGCCGCCCATGAGAATGGTGCGCGCGCCGAGCTTTGCACGGGCGCCGATGACGCAGCCGGGACCCAGGTGCGCCGTGTCGTTGATTTGTGCCGAGGGCGCTATGATCGCACCTGGATGAATGCCTTGTGGAGCTTCGTCCGGTGGGAAGAACAGAGGCAGAACGCGCGCGACGGCAATGCGGGCATTCGGCACTCGAATGAGGACCTTGCTGGTTGAAGTGAATGGACCAGAGACGAGAATGGCCGCTGCGGCGCTGGCTTCGGCAGCCGTGAAGTAGGCTTCTTTTTCCGCAAAGGTGAGGTCGCCCGCGCGGGCAGAGTCAGCGGAGGCGAAACCGGTCAGGGGAGTCGAACCGTCGCCGAGGACTTCACCTCGGAGTTGTTCCGCGATTTGAGCAGCGGTGAAAGACATAGCAGCTTGTGGCGCAACGTCGGTACTTCGGTTGCGGCCGGTTGGTTAAGGTTAAGCGGTTGCGGACAGATGCGGTGCGGTATAGGAAACGGTTCAGAGATTACGGACACCGACCATTCGCTGGGCTTCGACATCCCAGACTTTGAGACGAAAGCAGCGAATGATTTCGGCTGGGTGCAGAGAGGTGGTCTTGGGTGAACTGAGTTCGGGCATCTCCCGGATGACCTCCGGCAGCCGGTAGAATGGAATACGCGAATTCAGGTGATGGACATGATGATAACCAATGTTGGCAGTAAACCAGGCCATTAAGCGGCCGGTGCGCATGAAGCTGGATGATTCCAGAGCGGCCTTTTCGTAGGTCCAGCCGGCGTTGTCGTTGAAAGATACGTCCGGGAAATTATGTTGGGCGTAGAATAAATAGGTGCCGATGGCGTGGGCGATGAAGTGGGGAATTATCTGTGCAAACAGAAGCGCCATCCAGCCGCCAAAATAGAAGGCCACGAAGCTGATCGCGAGATGCGCCACGAAGGCCACGAGGCAATCGAAATGTTTGCGCGGGTAATTGAAAAAAGGATTCAGACACATGCCATAGAGAAACATAAAGATATAGCCGAACAGGATCGTGAGCGGATGGCGCACGAAGAGGTAGCGGCGGCGTTTTGCAGGCGTGGTCTTCAGGAATTGCTCCCGGGTCATAATCGGAAAGGAGCCGATCTGGGAGCCGCGGAGCTTTGAGTTATGGTTGTGGTGGTGATTATGAGAACTGCGCCAAATGCTGCTGGGGCTAAGGGCGAGGATGCCGAAGATTCGCATTAAGGCCTCCGCCAACCATGATTTCGGCAGGATCGCGTTGTGCTGTTGATCGTGATAAATGACGAAAAGCCGGAGGATAAGGAGGCCAGTGAGGACGCTGCACGCGGCTCTTGCCGTCACATGAAAGTTCCAAATAGTGCCCACCAGGGCAGCCACCAGCAGGAACGAAGTGGACAGGATGCACCACCAACTCCGCAAGGAGTTGTCTCGCGCAAACCGCTTGGTCGCCAGGATCAGTTCCTGTCCGGTTCGCATTTCAAATGGCAACAGAGTTTTTAGGCATTTCGCGCCCGAAAAATGCGCTTTTTCCCTACGCCGTCAGGGTTAAGTGTAGCCGAAGTGTGCCCAGCGTCAATCATCAGTTTTGATCGGCGGCAACTCTCTGGCAAGGAGAATTCGGTTAGCAATTGCTCCTGGATGATCTTTTAAGTTGCCCTCGGCATAAGGTACGGACCCTACGCCAGCGCTGGAGGGCTTCCGATTTTCCTACCTGGAAACGTTAGAAACTTGCGCGAATTTCGGGGCAGGAAATGGAGGTCGATCCAGGGTGCAAACGACCGAACCAGAAAAAATAGTAGTCCGAAATAAGGCCACAGGCCTTTTCTTGACCGACGAACGGGGCTGGACGGCTTCCGAGGAGAGTGCTGCGTCGATCCCAAACTTTCTCGATCTTCTGCAACTTTCGCTGCAACTGGACCTCAAGGATAGCGAAGCCGTTTTGCACTTTTCGGGCCCTGCAGCCCACAAAACGCAAGTTCCGCTATACTGCTGATTTACTCCCCCACGGTCGTGTCATAACGCACCCCTTCAGGCACAGGAACGGCCTGGCGAACGGTGGTGCCTGATTTTCCTTCGGTGCGCGCTGTTGCGTCCACTGCCACAAACGCCGTGTAGGTCGAGAGGAGCCCGTAGTCCAGGGCTAGTTGGCGAACTCGTTCAGGAACGTCGGAACCCGAATCGAACAAGGAGCGATCTTCCAAATCGGCAATCTTCAGCCGGGCCCAGATGCTGGGAATGCCGGCGAGGTTCAAACGACCAGACGATGCACCGACACGGAACTCTTCGCGCCGGTGGCCGAGTTGGCCGCTGAGCCGAACTGTCCCCGGCGCTTTCCCACTGAAGCGGCCAGTCAGGATTACGGGTCGGCCAACGAAGAGATCGGGGATACGTCTGGGAAAGACGTCTGCGACATCGACGCCCCAATCGATTTTCAGATCCGTCAGCGCTGGGTGACTGATGCGACTGAAGAAGCTGTCCATGACGTCCGACGCGCTGTCGTTTGGGCCGAGATAGGCCACCACACCGCGGCCGAGCTTGGCCATGTGTTCGAGCAAGTACCGGTTTATTGCCGGCCCGACACCGAAGCTAAAGATGCGTGAGGCGCCCAATCGCTCCTGCACAGCGGCCAGGATCTCTGCCTCGTTCCCGATATAACCGTCGGTGAGGAAGCAGACGAAACGCAATCGATCCGGGTCGTGCGGAAAGTCGAGCGCTGCTTTGATGCCCGTGATCATCTCCGTGCCTCCCTCACTATTAAGGGAGTCCACGTAGGCCAGGCCGCGCTGAACGTTCCGCACGGTGGCCTCGACGGGCCGCGCACCCATCTGGGATGCATCGTTGGAAAAGCGGATGATCTGGAATGTGTCATCGGGCTGAAGTTGATGCAGGGCGCGTCGGATGGCTGTTTTCGCCTGTTCCAGTGGGCGGCCGGACATGCTGCCGGAGCAGTCGAGCACAAAGACCACTTCCATCGACTTTCGGGTCAGTGATTGCAAGTCCTTCGGTGGATAGAGCATGAGCGTGAAGTAGCCGCCGCGCTGATCCTTGTACGCTGCGAGGGTGGACTTCATACGTTCCCCTGCGACTCGGTAGCGAAGGACGAAGTCGCGGTTTGGAATTCGGTCGTTTGCGCCGAGGGCGATTAGCTGCCGCGCCGGCGATTCGATTTGCTTCGTGATCACGTGCGTTCGGCAAACAGTTTCCTCGATGTCTACGCCCGCGTTGATCTCGACCTTCAGTGAAATGTCGTGGCCGCTGCGCTCGTCGGGTTTGAGATACTCGATTTCGGTGTTTTGGCCCGACGCCCCGCGGGCGCCGCGAGGCGCCGAGCCAATCCCTTTGGTCGTGCCCGCCAGATTGTAGCGCGGGCCGGCGACCATTGGAAAAACGAACTCGTACCAGCCATCGACGTAGGGCAAGGTGTGATAGTAGCTGATCTTGACGTCGATCTGTCTGCCCGGCTCGATGTTGGCGACGGACTGGGTGAAAATATTGGGACGCTCCTGGGTCATCAAAGAGGCGACGTAACCTTGATGACGCGCCTGCTTGTAGAGCTTTTCTGCTTCGGCGCGTTCACGAATGATCCCGCGAATCCGCCGTTCGCCGATGATCATCAGGAACTCGCTCACTGCCGAATCGTGCGGAAGAGGAAAAACGTAGACGGCTTCGATCTTGGAGTCGTAAGGATTATGAAATTGCTGCGTGACATCAACCGTTGCGATGTAACCCTCGAGACGGCCGTTAACGTCGGTGTGCTTGAGTGGGAGAGGGATAAACTTTTGCGACTTGCCCCTGGTTACCAGGTTGCCACTGCCGGGGATGTCATCCGACGGTTCGGGCGTTGAGGAGCGGGCGATAAACCAGACCTCTTCATCGCGAACGGGAGGCGCATATTGGAGATCTCTTACTCCGATGGGCGGTACTGTTAAAGGGACGGCATAAGGATAACCTCGCGACGCCCTGGCGGGTGCCGCGCTCATCATCGTGTCGCCGGAGGCGTCTGCCGGAGCACCAGCACCGTAGCCTGGAAGAAGGGTGGTCTTTTCCAAACCCTTTCTCGCGCAGCCTGAAAAGAAAAGGAACAGCACGATGGCAGCCAGGCTCAGTTCAATGATGGCTCCTAATTTACGCTTTGTTTTTATTTTCATGGACCATTCCTTTCTTGTATGGACGCTTCGATAGAGATTCGCCCGCCATTGCTGGTAGCTGCCTCGGCTCGCTCAAACTTATATCTGCAAGAGGCGCCTACCTTTGTTTGCAGGTGAATAGTGGCGACTCGGGTCCTGTGCTTCGGCAAATTGCGTTCCGACGCGACTTTGAACGCGGCCACCACCACTCGCTCGTGCTGAATAGCCTGCGGATCGTAATAAGGCGGCTCCTGGAAAGCGGCGTCTTCGCCTCCTTCGATTCCGACGATTTTGGCATCGTGAGACGTGATCGTCCAATCCAGTTGATAGGCCGCCAGGGGCTTTCCCTTGGGGTCCAAATAAATCTCCACGGTCCGAAACTCGACACCGGAGTTCGGCTCGGCGGCGCCAGAAGAAAGAGGCCCCTGCGCAGCAATCAGACAGGCAGCAATTAAGTAGACAAAACGCCTCACAGCGTTGGTCCTTTCTCCAACTGCACTGCGCGGTGAGCGATGGCCGCAACATCGGCCGCGTCGATGATCCCATCGCCGTTGACGTCTCCTTGCCTGGGTGGTGTGGTCTCCTTTAGAGCGCGAGCGAGTATAAAGGCATCGAAGATGTCGACTTTGCCGTTGCCATCAATGTCGGCAGGGTTGACCGCAACTGCTGAAATCTCCTGTCCATTACGACGGCGTTGCGAATTGGAGAAAAGGAACGACAACAGCAACAAAGCAGCAACCACCGCTGCGGCAGCCCACCAGTGGCCCCGCGAGAGCACGCGGCGAGGCCTTTGCTTCCGCAAATGGGCGGTCGCTTTCTCGATGACCTTTGCGTCGACGTCCGGTGGAACAAACACCCGCTGGTTGGAATAGTTCTCCAGCGCATCACGCAACTGCTTGGGCAACTCGAGCCGCGGATCCTGTTCCGGTTCGCTCATCCAAAAGAATTAAGTGGTTGCCAGGCCAAAAGGTTCATTGGTCGAAGAAGTTTTTGGTCCGCGCATCCTGGCGCAACGTTTGCAAGCCATTATGGAGCCGGCTCTTCACGGTTCCTACGGGAATCTCGAGAGCTTCAGCGATCTCGGCGAGGGTCAGATCATCAACAAAACGGAGGCGCAAAACTTCGCGTTGCTCCTCCGGAAGAGTGCTCAGGACCGCCTTTAGCGAGTTGTCCCATTCGATCTTTGGTTCTGACGCAGGGATGGCTTCCAGATCGAAGTCTGTCGCCTCATGCAGATAGAGCCGGTCCTTTTGCCGTCGAGCGGCAATGGAAAGGTTGCGGACGGCTGGGTAGAGAAAGGTCTTTAGCTTGGAGGTAAGGATGAATCCTGGGAATTTCTTTACGAAATAAAGAAATGTTTCCTGCATTACGTCCAGCGCCAACTCCGGATCGGCCGTGAAGCGGTAAGCCAAATTGACGACCCAATCGCGATAGCGCCGGTAAAGCGTTTCGAAAGCGCTCTCATCACCAGCATTGATCGCGGCGATCAACTCCTGGTCGGTCCTGTTATTTCTATCTCGAGGGGCGTCCAAATCGCGGCCAGCAGCCGAAATCAAAACACCATCGGCGCCCTGCACAAGAGATTAAGTGAGCTGAAGGGAGAAAAGGTTCAGAGTGGGAGGGATCCCTCCTCTCCCTGGCCCTCTCCTCCATCAGATGGAGGAGAGGGAAATCACGAACTACGCGGCCGGGGCTGTTGTCGGCTACTGACCGAGCACCGAAAACTTGGCGTTTTCGACCGGTGCGTCATTAACCTTGAGAATAATCTGGTAGAATCCAACCCGTAATCCTTGAAGGGGGAGCGAAGACTCGGCAATGGTGACCAAGCGGGTTCGTTTCACGGGCCGCATGCCGCCGAAATTCTCCTGGAAAACCACCCCTTCATTCTGTTTATACGTTTTCGCCGCTGGAACTCTGACTGGCTTCCCCGCAAGCATTCTCCCGTTGCGCCAAAGCTCGAGCACCACGTCACGGTTGGCATAGCCATCGAGGACCACTCGTGGGGTTTCACCCAACGTAAACTTATCCCGAACCGCAAGCTTTCCATCCTTGTCCGTTCCCACGGTGAACAGGGCCCCTCGTGGCGGCGTGGCTGGCGAACTACTTTGGCACGCGGACGAGAGGACCACGACTCCAGTGACTAACAGCACCGAGAGAATGCGATATTGGCCGATCAGCGGAAGCGGCTTGGTTTCGCCCTGGGCGGCATTGACGATGCCCAGAATCATGAAAAAGAACGCAGCCAGACCGATGACGAACGGGAAAACGGAAACAAGGCAGGCGACTAAGGGAACCATCATCAGGATAAATGATCCGACCATACCGACGACGGTGGCGAGGAAGAGTACGATGCCCTGGTTGGCGTGATAGCGCGCAAATTTGGATTGCGGCGCCGCCAGGAGCGGCACGAGGAAAAGCGGTCCGAGATAAGCAAGGATGGCGTAGATTTTATTCTGTTCAATATCAGCGGCATCCGGAGGGACCATGCTGGGTGGAACGGCGGCTGAACCGGGCTGAGTGCTGCCGGAGAATCCTGGAGGTGGCGCGGAGGCGGCAGGTGGAATGGTGAACTGAGTATAGGTACGAAGCGGGACCCAATTATCCGTGTTTTCCTGCGCCACCAGAGTGTCGCCGTTGATTGTGCCGCTATTAACCAACGCTTGCAGTCCCGCGTTATCTACCGGCCCTTTGGGCTGGCCGGCTTCCATATATCTCCAGGCGCTCATCGAATTGGTATAGCGGAAAAGTTGAAAATCCCCAACCGGTTTTAGCGGTTCGCCTCCATCAAGCCCTCGACTTTGGACGGCTGGAGTGTGGGAAGACTTTGAAATGAGCCGGAGCGCTTCATGGCTTCGACGCGTTCGCGATAGACCCTCATGCTGTCGATACTATCGTTCCACGGTACTCGCCGCATATTTGGCAGCGCTTCTGCGCGAAGCAGTGGAGCGGGCTTTGCCCCCACGAACTTCTGGATGGAAACCTGTGTAAGCGCACTGGAGGATGCATTCCAATTTTGGGCATTGGCGCCGGGCCGTTCTACTCGGCGCATCAAGCTCAACTCGGTTGCCAGAACGATCAGCAGGATCGACGTAACGGCAACGAGAACAGCCAAGATTGCCTTCATGGTAAGTAGTTAATAACGATCAAAGTCCCTCTGTGCGTAATAAGCACTACGGAAAGGTAGCAACCACGAGGCGGAACGCCAGCGCGATTTCTGGGCGCGAAATAGGGTGGGAGGGTGGGAGCAGCCCTAAGTTACAACTCCCTATTTTCCCAATTCAAAACTCCGGCTAGTCTGATCGTGTCATAGGTTAGCGACGCGTGGTTGAGGTGGGGGAAAGGTCGGCGAGTAAAGCTCGCCGGCCTTTCTTTTTTTTGGGTTCGGACTCCGGGCTTCAACTGAGGAGACGACTAGTAGCAAGGGCGGAGCGAGCGAAAAGCGGCAGAGGACTGCCGCACTCCAAAAGCTTCGCCATGTTCCACGGTGCTCCGAACTTCCGCCAGGTTTTGGAGTGCGGCAGTCCTCTGCCGCTTTTCGCTCAATTCCCCCGCATCTCCAGAACCTTTCAACTACGACGCTGACAAAGCGAGTTCCCCACGGTACGCTCCGGTGATGCCGAAGTCTTTTCGTTTGGCGATTGTCCTATTGTCTCTCGTGGCAGCAAACGTAGGACTTTCAGCCCCGGCGGGGATCGGGGGTCCTTTGCAGCGGTGGATTTATTGCGCTCAGAACCTCTGGGTGGACAAAAACATCGATCAGCTTGAGGCGCTATTTCAGCGGGCCGGCAAAGCCAGCTATACGCATGTGCTGTTGTCGGATTCCAAGTTCAGCAAGCTGGGTGATATGGACGCCCGCTACTTCCGTAACATCGAGCGGGTCAAGAAAGCGGCGGCCGAAAACAAATTGGAAATTGTTCCCGCTCTTTTCGGGATCGGCTACTCCAACGATCTCCTCTGGCATGATCCGAACCTTATTGAAGCACTGCCTGTTCGAAATGCACTTTTCGTGGTGAGCAACGGAGTCGCCCACTTAAGCCCAGAAATGGTCGTCTCTTTGAAGGGCGGCGATTTTGCCGATCTCAAGAAGTGGAATTGGCACGACCCCACCATAACGCAGGATAACGGAACCGCACGCATGGCGAGTTCGAACGGAGCGCTCCTGCGGATCGTCCAGAAAATCAACCTGCAGCCGTTCCACCAGTATCACCTCTCCGTTCGAGTTAAGACCGACACTTTTCGCGGCGCGCCCGAAGTCAAGGTCCTCAGCGGCAACTCGGCCCTGAACTACAATTTCCTCGGCGTCAAGGCAACGCAGGATTGGAAGGTGCATCACGTCGTGTTCAACTCGCTCAGCAACAATGAGGCAAATCTTTATCTCGGCTGCTGGGATGGAAGAGCAGGCACACTCTGGTGGGATGATGCGAAGCTGGAAGAGATCGGGCTTGTCAACCTCGTGCGCCGCCCAGGGGCTCCGCTCAGCATCCGCACCGACGATGGAAAGGCACTAACCGAAAGCACAGACTTTGAACCGCTGCAGGATCCGAAAATGGGCAACAAACCATGGAACGGCTCCTATGACATTTATCATGAACCGCCCGCGATCAAGACCCGCCTGCCCGACGGCACTCGATTACGCGTCAGCTATTATCACGCCGTTACGGTGCACGATGACCAGGCAATGATCTGCCCTTCGGAACCTAAAACAGTCGAACTGCTGCGAGATCAGGCCAAGCGAATGCATAAAGCGTGGGGGGCAAAAGGATACATGATGTCGCACGACGAAATTCGCGTGCTAAACTGGTGCGCGGCTTGTGAGAAACGGAAGCTGGATGCCGGCGCCATTCTGGCCGAGAACGTCAAGACCTGCACTGAGATCCTGCGCGAGGCGAATCCTGGCGGAAAGATTTATGTGTGGAGCGATATGTTCGATCCCAACCATAACGCGCATAATAATTATTACCTGGTGCGCGGAGATCTCAAAGGTGCATGGGAGGGACTGGATAAAGAGGTGATTATTCTGCCGTGGTACTTCGGAAAACGGCGGGAGAGCCTCAGGTTCTTCGCCGAGCGCGGGCATCAGCAAGTGATCGCCGGCTATTACGATGCCAAGCCGGAACAGATTCGTGATTGGCTGCAGGCAGCGGAGGGCCTCTCAGGTGTGATTGGAGTGATGTACACGACTTGGCAGCACAAGTATGGCGACCTGGAGCGATTCGCGGAACTAACTAAAAATTGACCCTGTTGGTCGTAAGACCGGCTGAAGCCGGGACTACGAACGAGTATGTCTCAAAAAAAACGAACCGATGTCCAGGTCAAAGCGGCGAAACTTTATTTCCTGCCCGTGCAAATGCGCATCCCGCTTAAGTTTGGCCACGAAACGGTCACCGCTGCCACTTGTGCTCGAGTGTGTCTGACGATATCTGACTCGCGCGGAAAGCGGGCGGAAGGTTGGGGGGAAACGCCGCTGAGCGTGCAATGGGTTTGGCCAAGCCAGATTCCGCTGCAACAGCGGCATGAGCGGCTGAAGGAGTTCTGCATCCTGCTCGCCCGCGAATGGAGTAGCTTCTCGGCTTCCGGCCATCCGATGGAAATTGGACATGAATTCCAGGAGCAGGTTCTTCCGCGGCTCTGGACGGCCTTCAACGCAACATATGGCAACGAAGAACCAATGCCGTGGCTGGCCGCCTTGGTTTGCTGCTCTTTATTTGACCTCGCGTTGCACGATGCGTTTGGTGTCTTGCACCAGGTCCCTACCTATCACACCTATACGAGCGAGTTCATGACGCGCGACCTAAGCTGGTTTTTCGCCTCAGAAAAAGCCGACGCACAGAAATTCAAAAACAAGTTCCCGGCCGACTTTTTGCTGGCCAAGCCGCCTCCACAACTGCGCGCATGGCACCTGGTCGGTGGACTGGATCTGCTGGAGAGGAGCGAGCTAACTGGCAATGAACCGAATGACGGTTACCCGGTGCTGCTGGCCGATTGGATCGAGCGAGACAGACTAAAGTGCCTGAAGATCAAACTGCGCGGCAATGACGAACAGTGGGATTATCAGCGGATCGTAAGAATAGGACAAATCGCGACCAGCCATGGCGTAGAATGGCTCAGTACCGATTTCAACTGTACGGTTAGTGAGCCTGATTATGTAAATAGGATGCTCGACCGCTTGCGTGACGAGCATCCGCGCATCCACGGGATGATTCTGTACGTTGAGCAGCCGTTTCCTTACGAACTCGAACAGCACCGAATCGACGTGCACAGCGTTTCCGCGCGCAAGCCGCTCTTCCTCGACGAGAGCGCGCATGATTGGCGGATGGTGAGATTAGGGCGCGAGTTGGGATGGTCGGGCGTGGCGCTGAAAACCTGCAAAACCCAAACCGGCGCTCTCTTAAGCGCTTGCTGGGCGAAGACGCACGGGATGACACTGATGGTCCAGGACCTGACCAACCCGATGCTGGCGCAAATTGTTCACGTGCTCCTCGCTGCACATGTTGGCACGATCATGGGCGTGGAAACCAATGCGATGCAGTTTTATCCTGAGGCGTCGGCGGCAGAGCAACAGGTTCATCCCGGGATTTACCAAAGGCGTGATGGAATGCTGGACCTTTCCACGATCAGTGGCAGCGGAATAGGTTATCGGATTGGCGAGATAAAAAGATCGTTGCCGGACCCAGCGGTCAGGACCGGTTCCTGAGCATCGTGTGCTAACGTTCGTGGCCGCTGGCCGGGAACAAAAAAGCAAGCCGAGCGTCTTATGGGAGTTGAAATAATGAAGATAGTCTGCTTAAGTACCTGCGTCCCTTATGCCTAATGTTGTTTTCACGCGCTTTGTCTTTTTGTGTGCCGTGATTTTGGCTGCACTCTTGACTCCTGCCCGTGGCGTGGCCGTCACCAACACGGTCCAAATCTTTGAACAATCGGCCAGTGCCTGGCTGTTTATCCCGAGCAACAGTGTCATCAACGCCGGCGACAGCATCATGTGGACTAACCGCGGCCCGGTCTTCGGTCACGACTCCACACATGTTCCCGCGACGGGCACGCCTTTATGGGGGAGCGGAGCTTTTACTCCCGGAAAAACGTTTACATTTACGTTCACTAATGCGGGCTTTTACCCCTATCGTTGCAACACCCACCTTTTAACGCACCCGGAACAGCGCGGAAATGTCTCCGTGGCAAGCGTGAATGTGCCTCCGTCAGTTGTCCTGACCAACCCGGCCAGTGGCACCCACTTTTTTGCCCCCGCGACGTTCAAGTTGGAGGCGAGGGCTTCGGATAACGATGGAAGCGTCGCGAACGTGCAGTTTTTTAACGGGTCGAACCTGCTGGGGTCAGACAATAGCACACCGTATAGCCTCACGATCAGCAACGCGGCTGCGGGAACCTACCAATTCACCGCCCAGGCGGTCGACAATGCGGGAGCGCGGGCCACGTCGAGCGTCGTTACAGTGACAGTTGATGCGCCGCCCACGGTCTTTTTGGAAAACTTCCAACGACCGGCGACTAATCAGTTCGCGTTCCGCATTCGTGGGGGCGCAGCGTTTCAGCGCTGTGATATTCAGGCGTCTGCCAAGCTGAACAACGATTGGACAACAATCGGCAGCGCCACTTTCCCGAACACAGTTTGCCCGATCTGTCCTTTCATTGACTTCGTCGATACGAATGCGACGCCTGGGAGCCGATTTTACAAGGTGCAGATTTTTCCCTAATCTTGCTGGATGAAGCAAGCTTCCGCTGGCCGGCCTATCGCCTGGATCATTGCCACGCGGAACACTCATAAGGTGGAGGAGATTCGCGCCATCCTCGGCAACAAGTTCCGTTACCTCACGCTCAAAGATTTCCCCGAGGCGCCAACGGTCGTCGAAGACGCGCCTCACTTTGCAGGAAACGCCACGAAGAAAGCACTGGAGCTGAGTCGCTGGATCGCAGCGCGAATTGAATCGCTTGCGCCCGAAGTTCGTGGATCAGAATTGTGGGTGCTGGCGGATGACTCGGGATTGGAAGTCGACGCGCTCGATGGCGCGCCGGGAGTCCATTCCGCGCGCTTTGCCGCCCTGGATTGTGTCGATGCTGCCAGTGCTGGCAACTCGAAGGACCACGACAACAATGCAAAACTCCTGCGGCTGCTGCAGGATATGCCGCTAGAAAAGCGGACAGCGCGTTTCCGATGCGTAATCGCCATTACCCCTGTGGTGGTGGAACCGACGAACGGTTCGAATGTTTGCCTAAGCAATGAGGCCGAACTGCGCACAGAACTATTTGACGGAACTTGCGAAGGCCGGATCGCCTTTGCTCCTTCCGGCAAAGGCGGCTTTGGTTATGATCCGTTGTTCATCCCAAATGGGTACAAACAGTCTTTCGCAGAGTTGGGCGAAGACGCGAAGAATCGGCTGAGTCATCGCGCCAAGGCGTTGGAGAAGCTGCGTCAGGTTAAGCGCTGAGGACTTGCAAGGTCGGGCATCTCAGAATGTGGGCCGCTCCCTTCCCCCTCACCCCATCCCTCTCCCTTGGGGAGAGGGTAAACGTCGCCGGTCTTGCCAATGAGTTCCCAACTGGAACACAAGCGGCAGCCTGGCTCCCTCTCCCCAAGGGAGAGGGATGGGGTGAGGGGGAAGGGAGCGGCCGAAGCTTAGCCAAACCTGACGCACTGAGAGCATCAAGCCGTCAACTTTAATTCAGCTTCTCCAATTCTGTTTGGACCATTTGGATCAATGGTTTGACCGTCTTGGCACTGAAATCAAAGGTGCAGCCCGCAGCTTGAAATAATTCAGGCAAAGGACGCGAACCGCCCAGTGATAACCCTTTCTGATAGGCCGCCAACGCCCCCGCCTGGTCGCGCTTGGAATTCATCCAAACCTGCAGCGCGCCCAATTGAGCGATTCCATATTCGACGTAATAGAATGGGTGCAGGAAAATGTGAAGCTGGCGATGCCAGAGATGCGCTCTCTCTTTTTCGTAACCGGTCCAGTCCACGTCGCCACCGAAGCGGTCCATTAGGGCCAACCAGGCATTTGCCCGCTCCGCACGCGAGTGGCCGCGATGGGTATAGATCCAATGCTGAAAGGCGTCCACTATCGCGATCCAAGGGAAAACATCGATGATCCCTTCCAGATGCTTGCGGCGGGCGCGATTGGCATCGGCTGGCGAGTAGAATTCTTCCAGGAACTGGTTGCCGAGCAGTTCCATGCTCATGGAAGCGACTTCGCAGAATTCGATCGGCGCGTTGCGATAGAGATAAAGGTCCTCACGTCGCGCAGCCAGGGCATGGAAAGCATGGCCGGCCTCATGGAGCATCGTGTCCACGTCGCGCTGCACACCCACGGCATTCATGAAAATGAATGGCAGCCTGGCTTCGCTCAATGTCGACTGGTAACCGCCCGGCGCTTTCCCTTTGCGGTTCTCAAGGTCGAGCAGCCGAAGGTCTCGCATCGTCTTGAAACCGTTCGCCAGGCCACCGTCGAGCCGGTTAAAAATGTTTTGCGTTCGGTTTACCATTTGGTCGATCTGTTCGAACGGCCGCAATGCCGGCCGATTGAGCGGATCGACCGCAACATCCCAGGGCCGGACTGAGTCAACTTTAAGCTGGGCTTTTCGTTGGCGGTGCAATTGGCGCAGCAGCGGCACAACTTCCAATTCGATTGCCTGGTGAAACTTGCGGCAATCTTCCGGGGTGTAATCGAACCGGCCGCGCGCCCGGAACGAGTACTCGAGGAAGTTTTTGAATCCCGCATTGGAAGCAATCTTTTCGCGCAATGAAAGGAGCCGTTCAAAGATCTCGTCGAATTTTTCGGCTTCCTGCAGACGGCGTTTGGCGACCAGCTCCCAGGCTTGCTGCCGGACCGCGCGATCAGGCTCCTCCAAAAATCGGGCCATCTGCGGCAACGTCCGTTCCTGGCCCTGGAATTGGACGGTTAACGAGCCGCTTAGTTCCTGGTACTGCTGGCCAAGTTTGGCTTCTTCAGTTTCAAGCGGGACGTTCTCCGGCCGAAACAGCTCGACATGCAATTCTGTGTCGCGATCGAAAACGTGGTAACGATCTTTTGGCAGTTGCGAGCGGAGCGCATGCGAGACGAACATTTGCGCGAGCTTGAACTGCCGCGGCTTGAGTTCGGGTTCCACTTTCTCCAGGAAATGCAGATAGGTGTTTTTCGCCTCTTCATTATCTGTATGACAAGTCATCGCGATGTAGCGGCAGGAGGACTCCTGGTCAAGGGCGGCCGAAAGCTCACTCCAATCGAGGAGCCAACGTTCGAATTCAGCGATGGACTTGCAGTCAGGCGCGCGGCGTTCCAATTCATCGAACAACGGAGCGATGGCGTCCCAGTTTCCGAGATCGATTCCGGCCGGCACGAAGTGTCGCGGTTTATACTGATCCAATTTCCCAAAAGGCAATAAATTCACGCGAAGAACATTGGCGGGAACAGCCCAAAACGCAAAAGGCAAATCTTGGCGGAACAGGGGTGTTACCCTATACGCAAATTCTGCCATTCGGTGGACGTTGCCGCTCGTCAGCAGCATTCCTAATGAATGGACGGCCTTAGCTGAAAACGCTTTGGCCCTCGGCTTCGATCTGGTGTAGCGGTCCGTCTGGCGCAGGTTCCGATCTTCGTCCTGCAGCAGACGCTCGCGCCATCAGCGCTTGAATTGCGTCCACACCGACGGCTACGTCGGTCTTTATCACGCCCGCTTCGTCGATTAAGTAGGCGACCGGGGTAGCGAAGATGGCGTAAAGACGGGAGACCTCCCATTGTTGCTGCAATATTATTGGAAAGGTCAGGCTGTGCTCCTTCACCTTCGCGCGGTTTTCCTTGGGCTCGCCACGGCTGATCATGACAACGGAAATCTCGGAACTCCATCGGTGTAAGTTTTCCAGGTGCGGTGCAAGAGCATTGCAGGGGCCGCAACGCGGATCGGAGAAGACCAACAGCACACGCCGCCCTCTTAATTCCTCCAGCCCGAGATCGCCGCTGCCGTCCAGTCGGGGCAGCCGGAAACCGGGCGCCAGAGCACCGGGCTTCAGTCCATCACGGTTGATCTTACTCCGCGCGAGCGAGCGCCTGCTAAAGCGATCGGCTCGATCATCAGTTGGGGCTGCTCCATCGAGTTGCGAATCCGATTCGCCGAACTCCAGTGCGTCGAGTCTCTTTTCGAGTTCATCGAGCCGCAAAAGCATCCGGCCGTTCTGCCGAAGCAGTTGCCAGCCGAGCCAGCAGCCGAACCCTACGATGGTGGAGGCAAGAACTGCGATGAACAACGTGGTCATAACTTCTTTTTTCGCTCTTCCGTATCGCTCAAGGTTTCCTCGTGCGGAGGGTGCACGGGTCTTCCGCCTACTGGCAAGCGACGCTAGAGAAGTACTTTTGGCAATGGACCTCGTCCGTCGTACTCGCCGCTGGAAGGCCTGCAATACAGTCGGGCGACGCAGTCTCGTCGCAGACACTTATCGAGCAGTTGCCACCGCCCCCCGGCCGGGGGCACGGGATCTTCACGCTCCTCGCTTTGTGGACGCAAAATCCGGTCTGCACGCCATTCTCCACCCGGCAAAACCCCTGTGTGGGAGCCGCCGATGCCTTGTGCGCCAGCCCAAGCGAGGCCAGCAACAAGCTGGCAAGGCCGACGCCGAATTTTTTCAAC
>Ga0137394_10001139_pt1 | contig 19230 bp, 21 predicted proteins | sample czobulk116metaG_FD_108278 | JGI IMG/M metagenome (GOLD analysis project Ga0137394, IMG submission 108278) | Vadose zone soil microbial communities from Angelo Coast Range Reserve, California, USA - czobulk1.16 metaG | ecosystem: Environmental > Terrestrial > Soil > Vadose zone | place: USA...
CTTGAGCGTCGTCGTCTTGCCGGCGCCGTTGTTGCCGAGCAGCGCGACGATCTCGCGCTCGCGCACCTCCAGCGAGACGCCATTCAGCGCGTGGATCTCGCCGTAGTAGACCTCCAGGCCCTCAAGCGCCAGCACGGCCGCTCCGCGGCGCGCCGGCGCGCCGTCCCAGGTAGGCCTCGACGACGCGCGCATCGCTCTGCACCTCGCGCGGCAGCCCCTCGGCGATCTTCTCGCCGTGGTCCAGGACCGTCACGCGGTCGGAGACTTCCATCACCACCCGCATGTTGTGCTCGATGAGCAGGATGGCCAGGCCGAGGTCGCTGACCAGGCGGCGCAGCAGCGCCATGAGGCTGGTGGCCTCGCCCTGGGTCATCCCCGCGGTCGGCTCGTCGAGCAGCAGCAGCGCCGGGCGCGAGGCGAGGGCGCGGGCCAGCTCGATTCGCCGCTGGTCGCCGTAGGGCAGGTTGCGGGCCACCTCGTTGGCCTTGGCCCGCAGGCCGACGCGCTCCAGCAGCTCGAGGCCGTGGCGCCAGAGCGTGCGCTCGCTCTCGCGGAAGCGCGGCGTGTGCGCGAGGGCGTCCCACAGGCCCGCCTGCACGCGCGCGTGCATGCCGACCAGCACGTTCTCGATGGCCGTCATGTTGGCGAAGAGGCGGATGTTCTGGAACGTGCGGCAGACCCCGAGCGCGGTGATCTGGTCGGGGCGCAGGCCGAGGAGCGGAGCGTCGCGGAACGTCACGCGACCCTCGTCGGCCTGGTAGACGCCGGTGAAGATGTTGAAGAGCGTGGTCTTCCCGGCACCGTTGGGCCCGATGATCGACGCGATACCCGCGTCCAGACGGTAGTCGACCCCGTGGACGGCGGTGAGGCCGCCGAAGCGCTTGGTGACGCCGACCGCCTCGAAGAGCGCGCTCATGACGGCGGCGCGGCCGGCGGCACGCCCTCGCCGGCGTGGGCGAGCTCGCGCTGGCGACGGCGGGCCGGGAAGAGGCCCTGCGGGCGCACGATCATCATGACGACCAGGATGATGCCGAACACCATGCGCTCGTACTTGGCCGGCTCGAGCTGCGTGGGCAGGTTGGCCAGGTTGTAGCCGAGGATGGTGGTGCCGGCGTTCTTCAGCTCGTTGAGGTAGAGCGACAGGCCCTTGAGCACCTGGAGGTTGAGGACCGTGACCACCGTCGCGCCGACCACGGCGCCGGGGATCGAGCCCATGCCGCCCAGGATGACCATGGCCAGCACGCCGATCGACTCGAGGAACGTGAACGACTCCGGGTTGATGAAGAGCTGCTTGGCCGAGAACACCACGCCCATGACGCCGGCGAACGACGCGCCGCACGCGAAGGCCAGCAGCTTCGACCGCACCAGCGGCACGCCCATGGCCTGGGCCGCCAGCTCGTCCTCGCGCATGGCCTCCCAGGCGCGGCCGATGTGCGAGTCCTCCAGCCGGCGGTTGACGATGATGATCACGATCACGATGAGCAGGACCAGGAAGTAGAACGCCATGTTGTAGTCGGCGAAGCCCGGCAGCGGCGGCCGCGAGATGGGCGTGAGGCCCTTGGGGCCGTTGGTGAGGTTGATCGGCTTGTCGAGGTTGTTGGCCAGCACGCGGATGACCTCGCCGAAGCCCAGCGTGACGATGGCCAGGTAGTCGCCGCGCAGCCGCAGCACCGGCAGGCCCAGCAGGACGCCGGTGACCGCCGCGACGAGGAGGCCGACGAAGAGGAACACGAAGAACATCCAGGCGGGCAGCGGGAAGCCGCCGCCGAAGATGACGTTGCCGTGCGGCGAGCCGAGGATCGCCCACGAATAGGCGCCGACGGCGAAGAACGCGACGTAGCCGAGGTCGAGCAGGCCGGCCAGCCCCACCACGATGTTGAGGCCGAGCGCGAGCGCCGCGAAGATGCCGACCTGGGTCGCGACCTCCAGGTAGTAGCCGTTGAAGCTGCCGATGTACGGCATCATCACCAGCAGCCCGACGGCCAGCAGCGCCAGGCGCAGCCGCCCGGGAATGCGGGCGACGTAGATGGCCATGAGCGCGCCCTGGAAGGTGAGGAAGGCCAGGATCGAGCGCGGGAAGACCCACACGGCCGCACCGCCGACCGCCAGCAGCGCGATCGACGCGACGATGTGGATCACGCGCGCTCTCGCACCACTTCGCCGAGCAGGCCCTTGGGCCGGAAGATCAGGATGAGGATCAGCACGGAGAACGCGAAGATGTCCTTGTACTCCGCGCCGAAGGCCCCGCCGGTCAGCAGCGACAGATACGACGCGGCGAAGGCCTCCAGCAGCCCCAGCACGAGCCCGCCGACCATGGCGCCCGGAATGTTGCCGATGCCGCCGAGCACGGCCGCCGTGAAGGCCTTCAGCCCAGGAATGAATCCCGTGTACGGGTTGACCAGGCTGTACTGGATGCCGAAGAGCACGCCGGCGGCGCCGCCCATGGCGCCGCCGATGAGGAACGTCAGCGAGATGATGCCGTTGACGTTGATCCCCATCAGGCTGGCCGCGGCCTGATCCTCGGCCACCGCGCGGATGGCGGTGCCGATCCGCGTGCGGTTGACGAGCGCCCACAGCCCCCACAGCATCAGCAGCGCGGCCACGATCACGACCACGGACTTCAGCGGGATGTCGATCGTCGCGGTCAGCTCGTAGCGCTTGTTCAGGATGTCGATGGTCGGGTAGACGAGGTTGAACGCGTTCCGCCAGATCGACTCGAAGAGGCGAATGGCGTCCTGCAGGAAGAACGACACTCCGATGGCCGAGATCAATGGAATCAACCGCGGCGCATGCCGCAACGGCCGATACGCGATCCGCTCCACACTGACCGCCAGCAGCCCACTCGCCGCCATCCCGGCCAGCAACACCAGCACCAGCACGACGATCCACGGCAAGCTCTCCAGCACGCCCGCGGATTTCAGCCCGAGAAGGATCTCAACGCCGACGAACGCTCCGAAGATGAAGATCTCCGAGTGCGCGAAATTGATGAACTCCAGGACTCCATACACCATCGTGTAACCCAGAGCGATCAGCGCATACATGAACCCGAGAATGATGCCATCGATGAGTACCTGCGGAAAAATACCGACGAGCAGATCGAAGTCCATTGGGGATGGAAGACCACAAAGCAGTGACGGCGGGCGGGTTGCGCTGCCCCGCCCGGGACCCCTTCCTGGTCTGGGTCCCGGGCGGGGCGGCGCGGCCCGCCCGCCGTCACATGCGTTGCGCTATTTCTTGGCCGATGGAGCAGCGATCGTGAGCTGCTTGACGATTTTATTGTCGCCCCACTTCTCGGGGTTCTCATTCGCGACTTGCAGCACGAAGTAGAGCGCCTTCTGGCGATCGCCCTTGCCGTCGAAGGCGATCTCGCCGGTGATGCCGGTGTGCTTCACCTTGCGGACCGCGGCCGAGACGTCCTCGCGGCTCGGGGCCTTGCCGCCCTTGGCGGCGGCCGCGATGGCCTTCAGCGCGATGGCCGTGGCGTCGTAGGCCTCGGCGGCGTAGGGCTCGGGATTCTTGCTGAACTTCTTCTTGTAGTCGTCGACGAAGCCCTTGGCCCCGGTGAGCGCCGAGGCGGGCCCGGCGGCGGAGGTGTAGTACATGCCGACCACGGTCTTGCCGGCGATCTTCGTCAGGTCGGAGGAGTCCATACCGTCGGGGCCCATGAACTTGGCCTTGATGCCCTTCTCGCTGGCCTGCTTGAAGAACGGCGCGCCCTGGTCGTAGATGCCGCCGAAGTAGATGAGGTCGGGGTTCTTGGCCTTGATCGGCGTGAGGATCGGGTCGAAGTTCGACTTTTCCTCGGTGCCCTCGAAGCCGGCCACGTTGAGGCCCTTCTTCTTGGCGTCGTCGCGGAAGAACTCGGCCACGCCCTGGCCGTAGGTGGTCTTGTCGTGGACGATGTAGACGCTCTTGGCCTTCACGGTGCCGGCGGCGAACTCCGAGCCCACCACGCCCTGCACGTCGTCGCGCCCGCACACGCGGTTGACGTTGCCGTAGTTGCGGTCGGTGACCGTCGGGTTCGTGTTGGCCGGCGAGATCATCGCGAGGTTGGTTTCCTTGTAGACCTCGGACGAGGGGATCGCGACGCCGGAGTTGAGATGGCCGATGACGGCGAGAATGTCCTTGTCGGCGATGATGTTCTTCGCGTTGGCAACGCCGACGTCGGGCTTGGCCTGGTCGTCGAAGGGCACCAGCTCCACCTTGAAGCCGGCCTTCTCGAGGTTGCCCTTGAACTTCTCGATCGCGAGCTGCGCGCCGAGCTTGATGCCTTCGCCGAGGGCCGCCTGGCCGCCGGAGAGCGGGCTCTGCGTGGCGATCTTGATGGTCCCCTTGCCCTGGGCCTCGATCGGAGAGGCCCCCGGCAGCTGGGCGACGGCGAGCGCCAGGCTCAACACGAGGGCGCCGCGGAGCGTGACATGCTTCATGGGAAGCCTCCTTGAGATCGTCGAATCAGGGATTTACGCGCCGCCAATTATAGCGGGGGCACTCAGGCGGTCAAGCCCCGCGCCGCGCGGATGAGCGCGACGAAGCGCTCGGCGGACGCGCGCGGGTCCTCGGCCGCGCACACGGCCGAGATGACCGCCACGCCGTCGGCGCCGGCCGCGATCACCTCGCCGAGGTTGGCGTGGGTGATCCCGCCGATCCCTATGAGGGGAACGCGGATCTCGCCGCGAAGTTTCCGCAGCAGGTCGGGGCCGACGAGCTCGAACTCGGCCTTGCTGCGCGTCGGAAACATCGAGCCGACGGCGATGTAGTCCGCGCCGTCGGCCTGGGCCGCGCGGGCCTGGGCCACGCTGTGGGTGGAGACGCCGAGGATCATGCCGGCCCGCAGCAGCGGGCGCGCGGCGCGCGCGGGCAGGTCGTCCTGGCCCACGTGGACGCCGTCGGCGCCGGCGGCCACCGCGAGATCCACGCGGTCGTTCACGATGAACGTCGCGCCGGCGGCCTGGCAGCGCGCGCGCAGCCGCTCGGCCAGCGGCAGCACGCGGCCCGACGGCCACTCCTTCTCGCGGAGCTGGATCAGGCGGCTGCCGCCGGCCAGGGCGGCGTCGAGAATGTCGAGGAGGTCGCGGCCGCCGGCGGCCGCGCGGTCGAGGACCACGTACAGCGAGGGATCCATCACCCGCCGGCGATGAGGCGGGCGCCGTCGACGCTGCTGAAGCCGCCCTCGACGAAGGCGGGATCGGCCAGGACCTTGAGCAGGAAGGGGATCGTCGTCTTCACGCCCTCCACGATCGTCTCGGCCAGCGCGCGCTTCATGCGCTCGATCGCCTCGGCGCGGTCGCGGCCGTGCACGATCACCTTGGCCAGCAGCGAGTCGTAGAAGGGCGGCACCACATAGGGCGCCATGAGATGGCTGTCCACGCGCACGCCGTACCCGCCCGGCGGCACCCACGCGGTCACGCGGCCGGCGCTCGGCGCGAAGGTGACGGGGTCCTCGGCGTTCACGCGGCACTCGATGGCGTGGCCCTCGAAGCGCACGGCGTCCTGCCGGTAGCCGAGAGGCTCGCCGGCCGCCACGCGGAGCTGCTCGCGGATCAGGTCGATGCCGGTGACCATCTCGGTGACCGGATGCTCGACCTGGATGCGCGTGTTCATCTCGATGAAGTAGAACTCGCCGGTGCGCGCGTCGACCAGGAACTCCACGGTGCCGGCGCTGACGTAGTTGACGGCCGCCGCGGCGGCCAGCGCAGCCTTGTACAACCCGGCCCGCGTCGCGGCCGGCAGCACGGGCGCCGGCGACTCCTCGATCAGCTTCTGGTGACGCCGCTGCACCGAGCAGTCGCGCTCGCCCAGGTGCACGCGCATGCCGTTCCGGTCGCCCAGCACCTGCACCTCGACGTGGCGGGCCTCCTCGATGAACTTCTCGCAGTAGATCTCGGAGGAGCCGAAGGCGGCGCCCGCCTCGGCCTGACAGGCCGCGAAGGTCTGCGCGACCTCGGCGCGCCCGCGCACCACTCGCATGCCGCGCCCCCCGCCGCCGGCCGCCGCCTTGAAGATGACGGGGAAGCCGGCCGCCTCGGCGACGTCGCCCGCCTCGCTCTCGTCCTTGAGCGGCAGCTCGCTGCCCGGCACCACCGGCACGCCGGCCTGCTTGGCGATCACGCGGGCCTGGGCCTTGTCGCCCATCAGCCGGATGGCCTCGGGCGAGGGGCCGACGAACGTCAGGCCGCACGCGCGGCAGATCTCGGCGAAGGCCGGGTTCTCGGCCAGGAAGCCGTAGCCCGGATGGATCGCCTCGCTGTCGGTGACGACGGCGGCCGAGATGATGCCGGCGATGTTCAGATAGCTGCCGAGCGCGGCGTCCGGCCCCACGCAGATGGACTCGTCGGCCAGCCGCACGGGCAGCGACTGCGCGTCGGCAGTGGAGTGCGCGATGACGGTGCGGATGCCGAGCTCGCGGCACGTCCGGATGATCCGGAGCGCGATCTCGCCGCGGTTGGCGATGAGGAGCTTGTGGAACACGGCCGATCAGCCCCCCAGCACGCGGCGCCACTGCTCCTCGAGCTCGGCCAGGCGCAGGCCGTACACCGCGGGCACCGCCGCCTCGATCGTCTCGCCGCGGCCCAGGCGCGCCATGAGCTCGCGCATGGCCGGCATCCCGCCGCGATCGAGCAGGTCGTGGACGACCCACAGCGCGACCTCGTAGGCGGTGCGCGCGCGGGCGGGATCGCCGTCGGCCAGCAGCGCTTCGAGGCCGGTCAGCGTCGGGCGGCCCGGCACGCGCAGCAGCGGATCGACGGGCGCACCCTCGAGCGCCTGGGCCAGGCCCTCGTGCAGCCAGCGCGGCGCGCGCCCGCGCGTGAGGTCGTGGATGACCGCGTGCGCGTACTCGTGGACCAGGATGCGCTCGAGCTCGCGCCGCCGCGGCAGCGGCCCGGCGGCGGGCAGCCGGATCTTGCCGTCGAAGAGCCCGGTGACCCACGCGTGCACGCGCGCGACTTCCTGGAACTGGCCGGCGTCGTAGAGCACCACGGTCACCCGCTCGCGCGGCGCCTCGCCCAGGCGCGCCACCACGCGCTCGCGCGCGGCGGCCAGCAGCGCCATCAGCGCGCGGCGCGACTCGGGCTCGTCGCCGGCGCGCCACTTCACCACGAAGTGCGGCGTGACCTCGCGCTGCAGCCCGGCCTCGGCCCGTGCCTCGCGCTCGATCTTGGCCAGCAGCGTGCGCGCCGGGGCGTGGCCGGGATCGCGGATGAGCACGCTGCGCAGGTGCTCGAGCGCGCGGCCGGCGTCGTCGCGCCGGTCGTAGAGGTGGGCGAGCAGCACGTGCACCTCGGGGTCGCCGTCGGCCGCCGCGGCGGCCTCCAGGGGCACCAGCGCCTCGTCGGCGTGTCCGGAGTGCACCGAGGCCAGTCCGAGTCCGCGCAGCAGCGCCGGCGCGTCGGGGCTCTGCACCAGCCCCTGGCGGAAGAGCTGCGCGGCTTCCTCGGGCCGGCCCTGCTTGAGCGTGGCCCAGCCCCAGCCCTCGAAGCAGCGCGCGACGTCACCGCGCCGCGCGGCGCTGGCCGGATCGTGCTCCCACGCGCGGCTGAAGCGCTCGCAGGCGCGCGGAAACTGGCCGGCGGCGTAGAGGCGGATCGCCTCGTCGGTCAGCGCGGCGAGCTGGGGGGCTCCGGTCGGCGCCAGCCGCGGCGCGTCCACGGCGACCGGCGCCGGCGCCGGCGTCCACGCGGACGTCACCCACCAGGCGCTCGCGAGCACGCAGGCCAGGGCGGCGGGGACGACGAGGGCGCGGCGCGCCGAGGACGGGATCACGCGCGGGCGCTCAGCGTTGGGGATCGATGAGGAACAGCGGCTGGCCGTACTCCACGGCCTGCCCGTTCTCCACGAGGATCTTGGCGATGCGCCCCCCCACCTTGGACTCGATCTCGTTCATCAGCTTCATCGCCTCGATGATGCAGAGGACCTGGCTCTCCTTCACCATGTCGCCCTCGTTGACGAACGGGTCGGCGGTCGGCGAGGGCGACCGGTAGAACGTGCCCACCATCGGCGCTTCGAGCGTGACGAGGGCGGGCGAGACGACGTCGGCCACCAGCGGGCGCTCGGCGGGCACGGAGGCGGCGGCGGCCGGCGCGGAGGCCGGCACGGCGGCCGCGGCCGCCACCGCGCGCTGCACGCGCACGCGCACGTCGCCCGACTCGATCTCGACCTCGGAGAGGCCGAGCTCGGCCAGCACGCCGGCCAGGCGGCGCGTGAGCTCCACGACGCGCTCGTCGCCGGCGGGCGGCGCGGGCGCCGGCGTGGATCGAGCAGGCCGCGGCGGGCGCGCCATCAGCCGGCGACCGCCACGCGTCCCAGGTACTCGCCGGTGCGCGTGTCCACCTTCACGACGTCGCCCTCGTTCAGGAAGAGCGGGACCTGCACGACCACGCCGGTCTCCAGCGTGGCCGGCTTGGTGCCGCCCTGGGCGGTGTCACCGCGCAGGCCGGGGTCGGTCTGCGCGACGGCCAGCTCGACGAAGTTGGGGACGTCCACCGCCGTGGGCGAGCCGTCGATGTAGAGCACGTCCACCTCGATGTTCTCCTTGAGGTAGTCCCGCGCCTCGCCGACCTCGTCGGCCGAGAGCGAGAGCTGCTCGTACGTCTCGGTGTCCATGAAGTGGTAGCGGTCGTCCTTGTACAGGTACTGCATGTGCTTGTCCTCGTACTCGACGAGCTCCACCTTCTCACCGGAGCGGAACGTGTTGTCGATGACCTTGCCGAGCCGCATGTGCTTGAGCTTGGTGCGCACGAAGGCGCCGCCCTTGCCGGGCTTCACGTGCTGAAAGTCGACGATGGCGTACGGCTGGCCGTCGAAGACGATGCGCAAGCCCTTCTTGAACTCCGCGGTCGAGACCACCATGAGACCTTACCCTCTCCGTCGTGAGCGGGCGCGCAGCGCGGCTTCGAGCCGCTCGCGCGCCTCGGTGTTGTCGGGGGCGCGGCGGACCACGCGGTTCAGCACCAGCGCGGCCTCCTCGGCCAGGCCCTGCTCCAGGCACAGCGTGCCGAAGGAGAGCGTGGCGAACGTGTCGTCGGCCAGGACCCGGGCCAGGCCGCTCCCGTCCACGACCGCGTCGGCGCGCAGCAGCGACAGCAGCGCTTTCGAATCGCGATCACCGGGGTCGAGCCCGACGGCCTTCTCGAGATGGCCCACCGCAGCGTCCAGGCGGCCCGCCCGGCGATGCACCTCGGCGGCCAGACGATGACATTGTACGTCCTTCGGGCTCGTCTCGAGGATCGCGCTCAGCTCACCGAGGGCCGGGTCGAGCTGGCCCTCGGCCAGCAGCGTCTTGGCCAGGATCAGCCGGGCGGTCGTGTAGTGCGGCCAGCGCCGGAGCCCCTCGCGGCAGCACAGGATGGCGTCGCCGGTCCGCCCCGCCTTGCGATAGAGGTCGGCGAGCTGGGCGAACGCCAGCGAGTCGGAATCGCGCGCCAGGCGCTCCTCGTGCCGCCGGATCGCGTCCCCGAGCGCGCGATCGTCGCCGGACGCTTGCATGCCCGGGATGATACGACGCGCCGGCCTAGCCGGCCAGCGCGCCGATGGCGGCGCGGACGTCGGCGGGGGGCACGTCGTAGACCACGCGGAAGGCGCCGACGCTCGGCGCCAGCACGAAGGGCACGCGGCCGTCGCGCGCCTTCTTGTCGTGGGTGATCGCGGACAGCACGGCGTCGACGTCGAGGTGGCCGGCGCGGACGGGCAGGCCGACGGCGGCCAGCAGCCGCTCCTGGCGCTCCACGGTGGCGTCCTCCGCGAGGCCGAGCCGGCGGGCCAGACGGGCCTCGGCCACGATGCCCAGCGACACCGCCTCGCCGTGGGTCCAGCGCTCGAAGCCGGTGGCCGCCTCCAGCGCGTGGCCGATGGTGTGGCCGTAGTTGAGCGCGTAGCGCAGCTCGCTCTTCTCCTCGGGATCGCGCTCGATCACCGAGGCCTTGAGCCGGCAGGAGCCGCCGATCACCCGGTCGAGCACGTCGAGCTCGCGCGCCAGCAGGCGCGCGGCGTCGCGCTCCACCTCGTCGAAGTACGCGCGCTCGAGCACGATGCCGTGCTTGACGATCTCGGCCAGGCCCGAGCGGAAGTCGCGCTCGGGCAGCGTGCGCGCGACGGCCGGATCGACGATGACGAGGCGCGGCTGGTGGAAGGCGCCGATCAGGTTCTTGGCCTTCGGATGGTCGATGGCCGTCTTGCCGCCGATGGAGGCGTCCACCTGGGCCAGCACGGTGGTGGGCAGCGTGACGAAGTTCACGCCGCGCATGTACGTCGCCGCCACGAAGCCCGCCAGGTCGCCCACCGCGCCGCCGCCGAGGCCCAGCACCGTCGAGCTGCGGTCGAGGCCGGCGGCGAGCAGGCGGTCCCAGCAGTGCTCCGCCACCGCGAGCGTCTTGGCCGTCTCGCCCTCGGGCACCTCGATCACCGTCACCGTGAAGCCGGCGCGCTCGAGGCCGGCGGCCACCGCGCCGCCGTGCAGGCGCATGATGCCGGCATCGGTCACCAGCGCAGCACGGCGGCCGACGCCGAGGTCGCGCAGGCGCTCGCCCGCCGTCGCCAGCGCGCCGGGCTCGACGACGATCGAGTAGGAACGGGTGCCGAGGTTGACGGAGACGATCATGCTGGCGCGCGCCCGGCCGCCGTTACGGGCGGCGCGGGTCGTTCGAGACTGGGAGGCGGGAGGTCGTCCCGTCGTCCAGACCGCGGGCGGGGCCCGCAGTCCGGACGGGGAAGCGCGAGCTCATCGCGGGGCGGGCGTGCCCGGGACCGAGGCGGTCGTGGCGTCCCGCCGGACGATGGAGGGCGTGATGAAGACGACCAGCTCGGTCGAGGCGTTGCGATCGCCCCGCTGCTTGAAGAGCCAGCCCAGCAGGGGGATGTCGCCCATCAACGGAACCCGGCGCGTCGCCTCCTCGCTCTCGCTGTTGGTCACGCCGCCGATGACGAGCCGCTCGCCTTCCTTGATGAGGACCTGCGTCTCGGCCCTGCGCTTGTTGATCGCCGGCGGGAACCCGCCGCCGCCGATCGCGACCACCTGGCCCCGGGAGTTGTTCTCCACCAGCACGGTCATCTTCACGCGGTTGGTGTCGCCCTCGCGGACCACGGTCGGCGTCACCTCGAGCTTCAGCACGGCCTCCTTGAACTGGATCTGGGTGCCGGCCGAGCTGACGGTCGCATACGGGATTTCCTCACCGAGCGAGATCGTGGCCTTGTTGTTCTCGACGGTCACGATCTCCGGCCGCGCCAGCGTGCGGGTCTTGCCCTCGCTGCGCAGTGCTTCGAGCGCGAGGTTGAGGTTCAACCGGCTGCCGACGATGCCGAATGCGATGCCGGCGGTACCGGCGGTCACGCCCTGCACGATGCCGCCGATCGGGAGATTGACGACGTTGCCGCCGCTGGGCAGTCCGTTCGTCGAGCTCACGGGCAGCAAGCCAGTCAGCGCGGGGGTGAGATTCGGGTTCGGCAAGCCACCCAGACCCGACGGTGCGATGCCGACCGTGCCCAGGGTGTTATTCGTGTTCTGCACGCCCGTGATGCCGGGGTCGCTCGTGAAGCCCCGGCCGACGAGCGTGGCGTTGTTGCCCACGGCCGCGCCGCCGCCGCCCCACTGCACCCCGATGGCGAACAGGTCGTTGCGTGCCAGGATCTCCATGCGCGCCTCGATCTTCACCTGCGGCAGCGGGATGTCCAGCTTCTCGCGGATCAGGGTCTTGATGCGCTCCAGGTCTGCCGTGTAGTGGCGGATGAAGATCGAGTTGGTCGGCTTGTGCGCCTTGATCGTGATGCCCTTGGCCAGCACGTCGGCCGACGGCGACGGGGGCGGGCCCTGCGGCGGCTGGCCCGGGCCGAAGAGCTGCGAGAACGGCGGCGCCGGGATCACCCCCGGGCCGGAGGTCGGCGCGGCCGGCGCGCTGCCGCCTTGCAGGCCGAGGATGCCCTCGAGCGTCCTGGCCACTTCCTCGGGGTCGGCGTACGACAGGCGGATCGTCTCTTCCTTCAGCGGGCCGCGGGCGGCCTGCTCGGCGGCGGCCTGCTCGGCGGCGTACTGGCGTGCGTTGGCCTCCTGCTCCTTCAGCTTCGCCTCGGCCACCTTCGTGCGGATGTCGGTCTCCGCCTTGATCCTGGCCTCCTCGAGCTTGGTGCGCGCCTCGCGCTCGCGGAAGAGTTGGTCCTGGCTCACGATGCGCAGGACGTTGTCGCGCTCGACCTTCACGAGGCCGCGGGCCTCCATGATCGTGTCGAGGGCCAGGTCCCAGGGCACGTTGCGCAGCGTGATCGACATCTTGCCCTTCACGTCGTCGCTGATGACCACGTTGCGGCCGCTCTCGGCGGCGAGGATGCGCAGCAGGTTGACGACGTCGGCGTCCTTGAAGTCGAGCGAGATCAGCCGCGCGCCGCTGGCCGGCGCCTGCACGATGGGCGCGGGCGCCACCGGCGCCGGGGGCGCGCTGGGTGCGGCCGGCGCCTGCGCCACCTGCGCGGGGGCGGCCGGCTTCACGTCGGCGGCCGCTGGCGGCGTGGCGGGCGTGGTCTCGGCGACGACGGCGGGCGTGGCGGTCTTGGGCGCCGCCGGCGGCCTGGCCGCGGCCTTCGGCGCCGGAGCCTTGGCGGCCGGCTTGGGCGCGGGCTCTGGGGCGGCCTGCACCGTCAGGGTCGCCGTCGGGATCACGATGGCCAGCCCGTCGCTTTCCTCGCGGATGGCGTAGCCGACCTTGCGCGTGAGCTCCATGACCAGCCGGGTGACGCCCTTGCGGTACTGACTGCCGCGGATCTGCTTGAGGGGCTCGGGGCCGATCGTGAGCGGCGTCTTCCGCCACGCGTAGGTGGTGTTCTCGAAGTCCAGCACGAGGCGAGTGGGACGGTCCATGAGCTCGGCCTGGTACTTCGCCTCGCCCGACGTCTTGACGATGACCGTCACCGAGTCCGGCTGCGTGGTGACGGAGACGTCCTGAAGCCGTACCTCGGGCGCCGTCTGGGCGCCCGCCACCGCTCCGGTCGTGAGCAGCAGGACAAGCGCGACGCCAAACGCCCGCAGCACCCCACCCCGTCGATCTGTCATGTTTAGTTGGCCGCCAGTTTTAGGACCACGCGGTTAGAGGGAGACCCTGCCTTCGCCGCGATGGCGAAGACGACACTGTCGGCGGCGATCTCCATGAGTCGGCCGTCGCCGAGGGTGTCACCCGGCTTGAGGATGTAGCCGATGCCGTCCGTGGTCTCGACGAGCGCGAGCGTGGTCCTCGCGCTCCGGACGATCCCGGTCAGCTTCGTCGTGGATACCTCGAGTCCCTTCGGACCACCGGTCAGGTCCGGCGGCAGGAACGGATCACGCCGGCCTTTGGGCTCGTAATTGGCGCCCGTGGCCTGGGGCACGGCCGGGACCCCGACGAGCGGGGCCGGCTGCACCGTCCCGGGCGCCGGGAGCGCGGGGCCGGCCGGCCTGGGCACCGCGGCCGGCGCCGCCGCGGGCACGGCTGCCACCGGCTTGGGCGTGGCGGCCGGCGGCGGAGGCGGCGAGCCGCCGCACGCGACCAGCGTGGCGCACAGGCCGCTGAGGCCGGCGAGCGCGACGACGGACTTCACGAGCGCGCTCCCGGGACCGGCAGCGCCGCCGCGGGCTTCGCGGGCGCGGCGGGCGCCTCGCCCGGCTTGGCCGGGGGCGGCGGCGGCGCCGAGCGGTACATGTACGTGGCGAGCGTGAGGTCAGCCTTCATGGAATCCTTCGCCTTGCCGAGACCGGTCATCTTGAAGTCGGTGACGTTGACGACCCGCGGCAGGCCGGCCACGCGCTCGAAGAATTTCGCGAGCTGGTGATAGCTGCCCTGCGCGGTGATCGTGATGGGGATCTCGTTCACGACGTCCTTGGGCACGGCCGCCCGGGGCTGGAACAGCGCGACGCCCAGGCCCGACTGCTCGGCCGCCGCAGAGACCGCGCGGTAGAGCGTCGGCGTCTCCTTGTCCGAGGGCAGCCGGTCGCGCAGGAGGGCCAGGCGCTTCTCGAGCTCGCCGATCTCCCGCTTGTAGCGCTCGATCTCGGCGACCTGGGCGCGGACCTGGTTCACCTCGGTGGTGAGCGCCGTGCGCTTGGTCACGAGGGCGTCGATGCGCGCCTGCACCGGGGAGAGCAGGAGGAAATAGGCGCCGGCCAGGATGGCGACCACGCCCACCAGGCCGAGGACGACCTTGGGCATCTTCGGGCCGTCGACGAAATTCTGGAGCGCCGCCGGGAGGGCCATGTCAGATCTCGAACTTGCACGTGACTTCGAACGTCACGAGGCTCGGAGACTTGGCGATGTCCTGGCGCGAGACGACGATGTCGACGTCCTTGAACTTGCCGCTGGCCTTGAGGTTCGCCATGAAATCGGACACGGCGGTGGTGGAGAACGCGGTGCCGCTGAGCTTCAACAGAGACTCCTTCTGCTCGAGGCTGGTGATCCAGAGGTCGGGGGGCACGGTGTCGGCGAACGAATCGAGGAGCGCGATGGGCTTGGCCTGGCCCTTGGTCAGCTCCTCGAGGATGTCGACCCGCCGCTTGACCTCGCTGAGCTGGGCCCGCACGTTGGCGCCCTGGCCGAGCGTCGCCTTGAGCGACGTGAGCTCGCGGTTGAGGCGATCGACGTCGCCGGCGACGCGGGTCTCCTCCGCCTGCAGGCTGAACCAGTAGTACCCGACGCCGCCGACGACGGCGACGTACGCGATCGCGAAGACGACGCCGAGGTTGAGCGAGGGCAGCGACAGCGAGAACCCGGGGCCGCGACGCCCGCGAGCCTCGACCGGTGCGAGGTTGATCCGGATCACTTCACGTGCTCCTTGTCATTCGACCGGCGCAGCGCCAATCCGACCGCGACGGCCAGCGCCGGGGCCAGCGCGGTGACGTCCTCGCTGTAGGCCGGGGCCACTTCGATGCGCTCGAAGGGCCGGGCCAGCTCCACGGGAATGCCCCAGTTGGACGACAGGTACTCGTTGAGCCCCGGCAGCTGCGCGCAGCCGCCGGCCAGCACGATCTTGCCGATGCGCTCGGACTCGGCGGTGGAGGCGAAGTAGTCGAACGTCCGCTGCACCTCCAGCGAGAGGTCACGGGAGACCGCTTCCAGCGGCGGCACCAGCGTCTCCCACTTGATGCCGTTGACCTCCTTGCCGAGCTTGGCCGCCTCGGCCACCTCGAAGGAGATGCTGAGCTTCTGCGCGATAGCCTGCGTGTAGTTGTTGCCGCCGAACGGAATGTCGCGCGCGAAGATCGTGGCGCCCGCGCGCAGCACGTTGGTCTTCATGATGGAGGCGCCGATGTCGATGAGCGCCACCGCCTCGCCGTCCTCGCCGGGGAAGTTCTTCTCGAACTGGTTGCCCAGCGCGAAGCCGTCCACGTCGACGACCGAGGGGCTGAGGCCGGCCTGCTCGACCACCGACATGTAGTCGGTCACCTTGGCCTTCTTGACGGCCACCAGGATCAGGTCGAGCTGCCCGTTGGCCTTGCCCACCGTGTGGTGATCGATGAAGACCTCGTCGATGGCGAAGGGGATGTGGTGCTCCGCCTCCAGCCGGACGACGTCGTCGATCTCCTTGGACGGCACCTCGGGAATCTGGATCTTCTTGATGATCAGCTCGCGGCCGCAGACGGAGATGACCGCGTCCGTGCCCTTGATGCCCGCCTTCGTCACCGCTTCCCGGATGGCCTCGGCCACCGTCTGGGGATCGTTGATGGCCCCATCGGTGATGGTGTCGTTGGGCAGGGAGACCATGCCGAAGCCTGTCAAGGTATTGTCGCGGATCTGGACTACCTTGACCGCGCTGGACCCGATGTCCAGACCGAAGCTGTCGCTCTGTTTGCGGAAGATCCTGTTTAACAAGTCATTTTACTCGCTGGGTAAGTAGTATAGGTTTCCGCTCGTTTCCCACCAACGTTTTCCCGCACACAAGGCTTGGGGGTTCGGCACACTCGGAGCCCTACGGGCTCGGCGAATCATCGACGGGGACTACGTGCCATCCGGAAAGTCGTCACGAGCTCGGAGACTGTTCTGGGGTGTGAGATCGATCGACGTCGTCTCGCCGGCCGCGACGTTCACGCGCACGCGCCACAGCGGCTCACCGGCGATGCGATTGGTGAGCTTGTAGGTCCCCGGGGGGACGTTCTTGAACTCGAAGCGCCCCTCCTCGTCGGTCCGGAGCACGAGCTGGACGTCCTGATTGGGCGTGCGGGGGAGGCCCTTCAGGAAGACCTGCAGGCGCAGGAGCTTGATCGGCGGCTCCCCGTCGTTCCAGGCCACCTGGCCGCGCACGATGCTGTTGCCGCGATCGGGGTCCTTGGCCGCCTGTTCGTTCGAATCGGTGGCGGAGGCCGTTGCATCACCGCCGGTGGGCAGGACGCCGGCGGCCAGGAGCCAGTTGCGGGCGGCTTCGGCTTCGGGGGTGCCGGGGTGGTTGGCCAGCACCCAGCGGAACTCGCGGATGGCCTCGTCGCGCAGCTCGAGGTGCGTGTCGGTGACCGCCAGCGAGTAGTGCAGGCGCAGGGTGGTCGGCTGCGTGACGATCGCCTCCCGCAAGAGACGGCCGGCCAGCACCCACTCGCCCTTGTCGAAGGCCTTCATCGCCTCGGCCGCGATGTCGTACTCGCTCTTGGGGCCGGGGGCGGGGCTGCCGCAGGCGCTCAGGGCGACGACGGCGAGCAGCGCGCAGGCGAGAAGGCGGCGCACGGTCAGATGTTGCGGAAGCGTACGCGACTCTCGACGATCGCGTGCTGGTCACCGGGGGTGCCCGCTCCGGCACCACGCTCGGTCTTGGTCTTGATCTGGATTCGGATCTCGCGGATGTTCGCCAGGGTGGCGTTGAGGATGACCGGCGTGGCGTTGTTGTAGCACCAGATCTGGAGCGTCTGCACGCCGCCGATGACCGTGACGTTGTTTTTCTGGAGATCGCACCCGGTGGCCGACGTGTCACAGTTGGCGCCCACCAGCGCGTAGGTCGTGGCGACTCCGTTCTGGTCACTGAAGCCGATCGACGTTCCGCCGCCACCGGCGGGCGGCGCGCCGGTCGCGCAGTTGGCGTCGATCGCGGTGACGACCTGCGTCGTCCCGGCCACCGGCAGCGCCGAGCGGATGTCGCTGATCATCATGTCGAGCGCCAGGCGCGCGTTCTGCTGGACTTCGACGCGGGCGGAGCCGGTGAGGTACGCCATCTGACCCTGCCGCTGCAGGGTGAACAGCGCGGCCATCATGAACCCGAGGATGGCGACGACGACGAGCAGCTCGGCCAGGGTGAAGCCGCGGATGTCGCGCACGAGCCGCCTCATTTCTGCGCCACCAGCCACTCGAGCCGGACCGTCTTGGGCGTCGGGGACTGGCCGGCGGCGGTGAGCGGCGTGTAGGTGACGGTCACCTGCACCAGGCGCATCGCGGCGTCCGTCGTCCCGGCGCAACCCGCCCCGACGCCGCAGTTGGTGACGCGCACGATCCGTGTGTATCTCGGGTAGCCGCTCACGCCGGCGGCGGTCGTCTCGTCGGGAAACTGGGTCGCGGTCGGCGCGCCCGCGCCAACGCAGGTCGCGGGAGCCACGGGTATGGGCTCGGCGTTGGCATTGGCGGACACGCCGACGCAGTCCACCACAGGCGAGGCAGTCCACGTGGATGCCCGTGCTCGCTCGATCATTTGCTCGGCGAGGAACGTCGCCGTCGAGAGCTGGTTGCCTTCCTGCACGCCGTAGGTGGAGACGGGGATGACCACCGCCAGGCCCACGAGCCCCAGCCCGATGATGGCGACCGCCACCAGGATCTCGGCCAGCGTCAAGCCGCGTTCGTTGGTCAGCATCGTTGGCACCTCGCCCTCGAGCGTCATTGCAGCCGCACGCGTCCCGTGGTGGCCATGACCACGTTCATGGTGCCGCCCTGCGAGCGTGTGATGGTGATCGTTCCGGCGGACGTGCACGGCCCCGGCGTCGCCACCCCCGCGCCGAGGTAGTTGAAGCAAAGATTGGTGGCGCCGCTCAGCGTGAGGCCGGTGTCGAGCCGCATGTACCCCGTGGCGTCGGTGCCGGCCCCGGTGTACGCAGCGGCGCCACAGGTGCCGACGTGGTACTGCATGCCGGTGGCGTCGGTCGTCACGCACACGATGGTGTTCAACCGGATGGCGAGCTGGCGCGCGTTGTTCAGGAGCGACACCGTCTGCTCGCCGGCGCCGCGCAGCGCGGCCGAGCGGTAGTACGTCCACAGCGTCGGGATGCTCACGCCGACCGTGATGGCGATGATCGCGATGACGACGAGCAGCTCCGTCATCGTGTAGCCACGCACGCCGGTCACGCTCCGCCGAATGCGCTGAGGTACCACCGCACCGTCCTTTCGCCCCAGAAGAGTCCGACCGCGCCTCCTGCTGCAAGGAAAGGACCAAACGGGAGCGGGTCCTTTCGGCCACGGAGCCCGGAGCCCATCAAGGCTGCCGCGAGAATACCGCCGCCGACAGCGGAAACAAAGAGACTCAACAACAACACCTTCCAGCCCAGGAAAGCCCCCAGCATCGCGGCGAGTTTGATGTCGCCGCCTCCCATGGCGTCCTGGCCGGCGAGCCAGGAACCGACCACCGCGATGGCCAGAAACACACCACCGCCGGTCACGATTCCGAGGACCGACTCCAGCCAGGACACGCGTCCGGTCGCCAGACTGGCAAGCACACCAGCCAGAATGCCCGGCAGCGAGATCACGTCGGGGATGATCTGCCGCTCGAGGTCGATCATCGTGATCGCGACCAGCGCGGCGAGCAGCGCCGCGGCGACGCCGGCGTGCAGGGTCGGGCCGAAGGCAAGCGCGGCGGCGCCGAAGAGCGCGCCGGTGACGGCTTCGACGATCGGGTAGCGCCACGGGATCGACATGCCGCATGCGCGGCAGCGCCCGCGCAGCGCGGCGAAGGAGACGAGCGGGACGTTGTCGTGCCAGGCGATCGCGCTCCCGCAGCCCGGACAGGCCGAGCCGGGCCGCCAGAGGCTGCGGCCCTCGGGCACGCGCGCGATGACGACGTTCAGGAAGCTTCCGATCAGCAGGCCGGCGACGACGAACGCGACGACGATCATGGCCTCAGCGGCGCCCTCCGAAAATGCTTCCGGCGGCCGGGAGGCCGGCCGCCGGGAGTGCAGCGATCAGACTGACGTCAACCTCAGGGGCAGACCGCGCCGCCGTTGCTGTTGGCGGCCGTCGAGTCACCCGAGGCGCAGAGCTGGAACGTGCCGGCCGCGGTCGCATCATACCGATACGAGGCACCGCTGCCGGTCCAGCCGGA
>Ga0137394_10001140_pt1 | contig 19210 bp, 20 predicted proteins | sample czobulk116metaG_FD_108278 | JGI IMG/M metagenome (GOLD analysis project Ga0137394, IMG submission 108278) | Vadose zone soil microbial communities from Angelo Coast Range Reserve, California, USA - czobulk1.16 metaG | ecosystem: Environmental > Terrestrial > Soil > Vadose zone | place: USA...
ACCGCGCGCCGCTTGGGCGCCCGCTTGAAGCGCCGCTCGCGCTCGAGCAGCGAGGCCATCCCGTTGCCGGTGAGCACGAGCAACCGCTCCTCGGCGGGCGCTGGGCCTCCCGGTCGAGCCACGCTCCAGAGTGGTCCCGGCAGAATCGCCCGGAGCGAGAGACCGAGCGGCGCGCCGTAGTAGTCCGACATCCAGCGCCCCAGGTCGAGCAGTGCCGGCGAGATCGCGGGCTCATCGTCCGGTGCGGCGGCAATCGGCTTGATCTCGATGTCTGCCGACGGCGCCTGGGTGATGATTTCGGTCACGATTCCGACGATGCTGCGACGCCGCAGCGGTACCACGACGCGCGCGCCGGGGACGACGCGCGCCGCCAGTGTTTCAGGGACTTCGTAGATGTAGGAGCGGCTTACCGGGACAGGGAGTACGACTGCCGCATATGTCATCGCCGCCGAACACCAAGTCCTGGCTCAGTCGGCAGCCGAATCTGGCCTTGCTCGATGGTCGCACCGGTGAACGGATCATCCACGGTGAGGGCCGCGCCGTCCAAATCGGCGGCATCGACGAGGGGCGTGAAGTGCGCGGCGGCGGTGATGCCGAGCGAAGTCTCGATCATGCAGCCGACCATGACGAGCATGCCGTGGGCCCGGGCCGTGGCGATCATGCGCAGGGCTTCACGCAGCGACCCGCACTTGGCAAGCTTGATGTTGATCCCGTCCACCCGACCCGCGAGCCGCGGGATGTCCGCCGCGACGAGGCAGCTTTCGTCCACGACGACCGGCATGTGATGTTTGGCGGCAACCCGCCGCACCTCGACGACGCCATCCAGGTCATCTGGAGCCAGCGGCTGCTCCAGAAACTCGACGCCGCACTCCTTCAGCTTGGGGATCATCTGCTTGGCGCGCTTGACGTCCCACCCGGCATTCGCGTCGACCCGAATCGGCTTGTCGGTGGCGTCGCGGATTGTCTTCAGGATTTCTTCGTCGCGGTCCGTCCCCAGCTTGATCTTGAGAATCGGATAGGCGTCGGCCTCCCGCACCTTAGCGCGCATTTTTTCCGGGGTATCGAGACCGATGGTGAAGGAAGAAATCGGCGCCTTGTTCGGATCGAGTCCCCACAGCCGCCACAGCGGCTGCCCGAGCTTCTTCCCGACGAGATCGTGCAGCGCGGCGGAAAGCGCCGCACGCGCCGCCCAGTTCTTGGGCAGGACCTGTTCCCAGCGGGCTTCCGTGGCTTCGAGATCGAACGGATCGCGCGGCATGTGCGGGCTGAGCCGCTCGAACGCGGCGCGCACCGTGTCGAGTGTCTCGCCGTAGAACGATGACGGATCGGCCTCGCCCCAGCCTTCCTGCCCGTCTCCGTCCACGAGCCGGACCCAGGCACGCTTGTACCCGTTCGTCGAGCCGCGGGCAATGACAAAAGGATGGCGGGTGGTGATGGAGCACTGCTCGACGTGCAGCTTCACAGCCAACGATTCTTCTTGAGCCACCACATGATGACGCCGGAGGTCACCGCCATCACGGCGAGGGCGCCGTAGAAGCCGTACGGGTTATGGGTGAACGGCATCTGGCTGAAGTTCATGCCGAAAATCCCCGCAATGACGATCAACGGCAGCGCGATCGTGGCCACGATCGAGAGCTGCTTCATCACGGTGTTCAAACGGTTCGACGTCTGCGAGAGATACGTCTCGAGCACGCCCGCCAGCAGGTCGCGCACGGTGTCCATCGATTCCACGATGCGAATCGTGTGGTCGTAGACGTCGCGATAGTAGAGCTGGGTCTCGGGGCGAATGAAACCGCACGGCCGGTTGGTCAGAATGTTGAGGACTTCGCGGAGCGGGCCGACGTGGCGGCGCAGTGAAAACGCCGACCGCTTCGCCTTGAAGATCTCGTGAATCAAGCTCGGGTCGAACTGTTCGAAGAGCCGTTCTTCCAGCCCATCCACCATGGTGTTCAGCTCTTCGACGAGCGGGAAATAGGCGTCCACCGACTGGTCGATGATGTTGTGCATCACCATCTCGACCCCGCGCGCCAGCAGGTCGGGATTGCGCAGCAGTCGCTCGCGCACGATGGCGCAGCTCTTCGACGGCAAGGCGTGCACCGTCACCAGGAAATTCTTCCCCAGGAAGAAATACAGGTTCGACGTGGCGAGATCGTACGGCTCCGGCGTGCCTTCGTCGAAGCGGACGACCGCCATCACGACGAACACGTAGCGGGGGTACTCTTCGAACTTGACCCGCGTCCCCGGCGACAGGGTGTCTTCGATCGACAGCGGATGGAACTCGAAGACTTTCTCGAGCAGCGCGTGCTGGTGCATGTTCGTGCTGTCCATGTCCACCCACAGCTCGCCTTCGCCCGTCTGGATGATTTCGCGTATGCGGGCGGGGGAAATGTCCTGCTCGAGCGTCCCATCGGGCCGCCGGTAGAGGCTGGCCGGCCAATGCTTCGAGGCTTGCGGCTGTTGCGCCGGGACGCTTGTTGCGGTCACACGTTCAAGATAGCGCGCGCACGAGCGCCACGACACCGGCCGCGAGCAGGTCGAGTCGATAGCCGCCTTCCAGCACACCGACGATGGGCCGCGTTCCCATCCGCTCGCGCAGCGCCTCCGTCCACTGGACGATGTCGTCGGGCTCCAGGGTGAACTCGCCGAGCGGATCACCCGCGAGCGAGTCGAATCCCGCGGAGACGAGGAGGATGTCCGGACTCCACTGTGCGAGCGCCGCATCGACTCCGGCGAGAAAGTCGCGCACGTAGACGGCGCGGGGCAGCCCGCCCGGCCGCGGCACGTTGAACACATTCCCGACGCCGCGCTCGTCCGCCGCCCCGGTTCCCGGATACCACGGATACTGGTGCATTGAGATGAAGCGGATCGACGGGTCGTGCTCGACCAGCGCCTGCGTGCCGTTGCCGTGATGCACGTCCCAATCCACGATCAGCACACGAGCGCATCCCAGCGCCTGCGCGTGCCGCGCGGCCAGCACGACATTGTTCAGAAAACAAAATCCCATCGCGCGTGCGGCGAGCGCGTGGTGCCCAGGAGGCCTGGTGATGCCGAAGGCCCCCCCCCGGTCGCCTTTCAGCCCCTGCTCGACCGCCGCCACCGCGACGCCGGCCGACGCCAGCACACTCTCCAGGCTCCGCGGCCCGAGGAACGTGTCCGCGTCGAGCGCACCGCCGCCGCGCGCGGCCAGCACTTCGAGCATGTCGATGTATTCCGAGGGATGAACGCGCTCGATGGCCGTGCGGGTCGCGGGAGGGGCTTCGACCCACGAGATGAGCGGCGCGAGCTCGGGCCGACGCAGCGCCTCGAGCACCGCTGCGAATCGTTGCGGCCGTTCCGGATGTCCCGCGCCGCCGTAGTGGTGCCGGCAAGCCGGATTCCACACGACCGCGACGGGCACTTACTGCTGGCGGTGGGTGTGCAGCAGGTCGCGAATGGATTCCACTTCGCGCTTCATCTCTTTCCGGGCATCCGCCAGCTCCGCCATGGCCCGGCGATAGCGGCGCCACCCTACGACGACGAGCACGGCAGCGGCGGCGCAGACACCCGACCAGAGGAACCGGTTCACGAGCGCGAATAACACCGCGTCGAGCGCGAGAAACCCGACGGCAAACACCGTGACGGCGCGCGTGAACGTTGCGGTACTCAATGCACCGGTTGCCGCCGGGCCGGCAGCACGATGAAGGGAGCGTTGGGGACCGTGCCCAATTGCCCCAGGGTGATGGACTCGTCGAGGACGGGCGCGCCGCGGAACTTCACCACGAACCCCTCCTCGCCGGCGGTCGTCTTCCGCGCGGCCCGCAGCGCCTCGTGCTTCAGCTGGGCAACGGTGGTGTTGTCATCAACCTGGACCGGGACGTGGTCCCAGGCCGGCGTCACCATCACGCGCACGGCATAGCGCTCCCCCACTCCAGCGGTCACGCCACCTCCACGGGCGACGCGAGCGGCAGTGTGGAGAAGAATCGGTCCAGTGCCTGATCGAAGAACAGCGTCGAGCCGCGGACGCGCGTGACACCGTGCTCCTTGTCTTCCCAGGCGCTGATCACCACTTCTTCGCCGCCCTGCCCGCGCAACGTCACGAAGTTGGGCCCCAACTTCTCGAGGAATGCCGCCGAGTTGGGGACCCGTTCGGCGAAAAACCGTTGGGCACGTGCCAGCACGTCGGCGGGCGGAAGCGAGACCGTCGTCGTATGGATCATGGAGTCTGAAGAATCGTGATGCCGGTCGGCTGGCGGGGGACGGGGATAGTGGCGACGCGGGCGCGAGTCGTGAGATCGATGACATCCACAGCACCCGGATCGATGCCGACGCTCTCCTGCGAGATGAAGGCCCAGCGGCCGTCGGGCGAGTACGCCACGCCGTGCGGCAGCGGCTTCGAGGTCGGGATCTTGGCGACTTCGGTCAAACTCTGGGCGTCCACGAGCGAGACGCTCTGCGCTTTCTTATTCGTCACAATGATCCATTTGCCGTCCGCCGAGGGCTCGACGTTGTAGGCGCCGGTCCCTACCGGGATCTCCTTCACCAGCTCGAGCGATCCGGCGTCGAGCACCTGGAGCGTGTTGCCGTGATTGCACGCGACGTAGAGCCGGCGGTCGTCCGGTGAGACGGAGACGAACGTGGGCATGCAGTCGTGCACGGACGGTCCGGACGCGACATGCATCGGCATGCCCGGGGTGGACATGCCAGCGCCGGTTTTGTGGCGGCGGCGGATACGCAGGCTCTGCCGATCGATCTCGAGTACCTCGTCCGAATTCATACACGACACATACACCAGCGTGCCGGCGTGATTAGCCTTGACGCCGTGCGGCATGTCGCAGGCGGGAAGATTCGTCAGCGGCGTCATCGTCGCCGTCTGCACGATCGTCACGACGTTCACACGCGGGTGATCGCCGTGAAAATCGGAATTGGCCACGAACGCCAGCGCGCCATCGGGCGTGAGCGCGATGGTCGTGGGAAACATCTCCACCTGCGCCCGGCCCAGGAGGGTGTCGCTCCCGGCGCTCATCTTCCACAACGACCCGTAGGGCGTGCCGTGCGCGATCGTGACGTACCAGGCGGAGCCGTCGGGGGCGACCGTGACGTTGTGCGGGCCATCGATATCGGCGGGCATGATGCCGACGGGAACGACCTTGGCCACGGCCAATGCGGTGCCGTCCCAGGTCAGCTGCGTGACGATGTCACCCGATTCGCTGGCCACCAGAATGCGGTAGCCAGCCGGGGGGGGCGGGGGAGACGCGGCGAGGCCCGTCAGGACGGCGAGTACGGCGACGAGGCGCATCGAAAAAAGATAGCGCCGAACGGAAGTCAGCGCGTGGCGACGTTCTGCAGCACTTCGCGCGCGGCGCGCCGCCCGCTCGACAACGCCCCGGCCACAGTCCCGATTTCGGCCCCGTTCGTCGCTTCTCCGGCAAAGAACAGCGTCCCCTCTACGGGCCGGGCCAGGGCGCGCGGGGCGCTGTTACCGCCGACGCCGATGTAGCTGTAGGCGCCGCGCGCGAAGGGATCGGCGCGCCAGTCATGACTGGCCGACGCGTCGAGCTGTTCCTCGAGCTCGCGCCGCGGCACCGCGAGGACGTCGGAGAGCGCCACCAGGCTGCGCTCGAGCCGCGATGGCGGCTCCTCCGCGAGCAGGTCCTCGGCGGCCACAGCGCCCACATATCCAACGAGTACGGGCGAACGCACCGGGAGCGACGTCCACCACGTCGGCACCTCGGCGCCGTGCGCGTGCAGAAAGTTCAGTCCCCGGCCGTTCGAGCCGGCCTTGGCGCGCCGTTCCTTCAGGAATTCGGGTCGCTCCCAAAACGCCTCCCGGAACCGCAAGACGATCTTGAACACCTGCCCGACCTCGATACCCGCCAGCGCGCGTTGTTTGGCGGGGAGCGCCGGATCGAACCGCACGACACCAGCCTTCAGGACGGCGAGCGGCAGCGTGATCAACGCGGTACGGGCAGTCAGGATGGGCAACGGCGCTCGATCGCCGCCGCCGCGACACACGACGCTGACGGCACCGCGTTTCCACTGCACCGATTCCGCGACCGTGCTCAGGCGCACCTCGGTGCGGTCGGGATCCAACCCGTCCCGCAGCCATTTCATCAGGGCGTCGCCACCGTTCGCGATCCGGAACTGTTTGCCTTCGACCTCGTCTTCTTCGTCACCGCCCCCTCGTGTCTCGACCGCGAGTGACTGCGCGCTCAGGCGGTCCGGATGCGCGGCGTAGAAACCCTGCAGGAAATCCCGCAGCATCCCGCGGCGTGACGCTGGTACGCGCGCCGAGTCGAGATACTCGCTCACCGGGAAATCCTTGCCCCGGCTGGCCAGCCGACGCGCGAGATCGTGATTCATGCGATCGACGAGCTCCCAGTAATCACCCATCGGCCTGAACCGGCCGGCGGTGGCGAGCTCATGGGTGTCGGGCAGCTCCACCACCGCGAGCCCAGCCGCCTGCGCGAGGGGAAGTGTTTCCGCCGACGCGCCGTGAATGAACTCGGCGCCGAGCTCGAGCGGGACGGGCGAACGCGGATCGTGCAGCGTGAGAATCCGGCCGCCGACGCGCGGCCGCGCCTCGATGACCGTGACCCGCAGACCGGCGTGCGACAGATCGCGGGCCGCCACAAGACCGGCGGCGCCCGCGCCCAGGATCAGCACGTCAACGCGTTTACGGTCTCGTGGCATGGGTCCGCATACCGTTGGGAATTAAGCGTGTTCCGTGCCTAGGGCTATAACAGCGCGCGCAGTGCATTTTCGATTTCAGAGTTCGGCACTGCGCGCGCACCCAGGTCCCGCGCGGCCCGCAACGCCGCGGCGTCGACGTGCGAGCCGAACGCCAGCACGGGAACTCCGCGCGCTACGAGATCGGTGATGCGTTGTGCTGCGTCGGTCCTCGCCAGGTCGATCACTGCCAGCTCAAACGGATCTTCACGAACCGGCTCGCCCCCACCACTCCGAACGACTTCCTGAAGCTTGCCGCGAAAAAACAGGTCGCGGCATTCGACCAGCACGCGCTTACCCATCGATCGGCTGCACGTTTACGCGTGTTTGCGTGACCGCCCGCCGCCGCCAGAGATCGGACAGTGCCGCATGTTTGTGGAGGACGACGACGGCGTCGCCGTGCGGTTCGTCGACGAGACCATCCAGTGTGAGGAACGCGGTTGGCTCGATGCCCTTGGTCGGCGCCCGATAATCCGCGCCATGCCATGTGAGACCAACCCACTCCCTACTCCCCACACCCCATGCTTTTTCCACGAACACATCGTCATCGACTTTGAAGACCCCTTCTGCAATCCGCTCCCCCGATCGATAGAAAACCGGATCGAATGGCTTTCCCTCGTGTCGCGCAAAATTCTGCTCCGCTGCCCAGTCATAGGCCTCTAACGCGTCCACATGCGCTCGGAACTCGAGATGATGCCGCAGCTCGTGCGTCAGCGTGTCCCACGCTTCCCCGCGCCAATCGAAATCGGGCCGTTGGCGGGCGAGCGCCTGGAACGAACCGTAGAAAAGCACGATGCGAGACTGCAGATCCGTGCCGTCGCCGGTCCACGTGAGGGGAATGCATTCGCCGAGTGTGTACACGGCATGGTGTACGGGACTGGGAACCGTTTTCGGACTGACTTCGATGTCAGTGACGCCGCTCTCGAATTCCGCAGGGATATCGCGCTGCAGACGGCGGATGAGAGCCTGAAAATCCTCGAAGGTCACCCCGCCAGCTTCTGCGTGAGGTACTCGACGAGCTTCCCGGCGGCCACGCGGTCCTGCTTGAGCGTATCGCGGTCGCGCACGGTCACCGTTTGATCCTGAGTCGACTGGCCGTCGATCGTGATCCCGTACGGAGTGCCCGCTTCATCCTGACGGCGGTAGCGGCGGCCGATCGATCCGCCATCGTCGTAGAAGACGTTGAAGTGGCGCCGCAGGTCGTCGTGAATACGATGAGCCAGCTCCGGCATCCCGTCCTTGTTCACCAGCGGGAACACCGCTGCTTTGAGCGGGGCCAGCGAGGGCTTGAGCTTCAGCACGACGCGCTGGTCGCCGCCTTCGGCCGCCTCCTCGCCGCGTACCTGTTCTTCTCTGTAGGCGTCGCACAGCACGACCAGGGTCGTGCGGTCCGCGCCTGCCGAGGTCTCGACCACATAGGGAATGAACCGCTCGTTGGTCTTTGGATCGAGGTAGTCGAGCTTCTTCCCGGCATGCTTTTGGTGATTCGTCAAATCGAAGTCGGTGCGGTTGTGTATGCCCTCGAACTCCTGCCACCCGAAGGGGAACTCGTACTGGATGTCGTACGCGTCCGCGGCATAGTGCGCGAGCTCATCCTTGCCGTGCTGATGCCAGCGCAGCTTCTCGGACCGGATGCCGAGTCCTTCGACCCATTTCATCCGCTCCGCGCGCCACGTCTCGAACCATTCGTTCTCGGTGCCGGGTTTCACGAAAAACTGCATCTCCATCTGCTCGAACTCGCGGGTCCGGAAGATGAAGTTGCCGGGCGTGATCTCGTTGCGGAATGCCTTGCCGATCTGTGCAATCCCGAAGGGGATCTTCTGACGTGAGGACTGCTGCACGTTCAGGTAATTGACGTAGATCCCCTGCGCCGTCTCGGGACGCAGGTAGACAACGGCTGCCTGATCCTCGACCGGCCCCATGAACGTCTTGAACATCAGATTGAACTGGCGGGGCGCCGTGAGCGTGCCCTTGCTGCCGCACACGGGACACTGGGCGTCCGGCTGGCCCGGCGTGCCCTTGATCCTCGGATCGTCGGCACGGAAGCGGTTCTTGCATTGCTTGCAGTCCACCAGGGGATCGGTGAACCCGGCCACGTGCCCCGACGCCTCCCAGACCTTGGGATGCATCAGGATGGCGGCGTCGAGGCCTTCGATGTCGTGGCGCTCGTGCACCATCGACCGCCACCAGCGCTCCTTGATGTTCTTCTTGAGCTCGACGCCGAGCGGTCCGTAATCCCATACGGAGCCAAGGCCGCCGTAGATCTCGGAGGACTGAAACACGAAGCCGCGCCGCTTTGCCAGCGACACGAGCTTTTCCATGGTTTTGTCTGCAGTTGCGGGGGGCATAAGGAGCCGGAAGTTACAAACGCAGGGCCTCACGCGCGACCTGCTCGGCCATCTGGGCGAGCGCCGCTCCGTCCAGCATCCGCCCGTCACCATCTCCCCCCACCGTATGCACGCCGATCAGCCCTTCGACCCTGCCGGCGACCACGGCGACCTTCTTCTTCGCGACCTGGGCCCGTCGCACGACTTCTCCGGGCGCCTTCCCGACCAGGGACGTCTTGTCGAAGATCCCTTCGCCCGTGATGACGAGGTCCGCCTTGGCCAATGCCGCGTCGAACCCCGCGCGCTCCAGCACCCAATTGGCTCCCCCCGTCAATTCCGCTTTGGCAAAGAACGCCAGGCCGGCGCCCAGCCCGCCGGCGGCGCCGCCCATCGGCATCGTTCCGAGCTCGGGCCGGCCGGCCTGCGCCCACAGCTCCGCCAGGCGAGCAAGGCCCGCGGCGAGCTGCGGAATCTCCTCTGGGCGAGCCCCTTTTTGGGGTCCGAACACCGGCGCTGCGCCGCTCGGGCCAAGCAGCGGCGTCGCGACGTCGGCCAGCGCCATGACGCGAGCCCCGAGTCCCCACCCCGACCTGAATGAGGCGAGATCGATCAGCGAGCCGCCTCCGTCCGGAAGCTGCTCGCCCGCCGCGTTCTCGAACGTCCAGCCGAAGCCGCGCGCGGCGCCCGTTCCACCGTCTACCGTCGCGGTGCCGCCAAGGCCGACGACGATCGTCCGGGCCCCGCGGTCGGCGGCGGTCCAGATCAACTCGCCGACGCCGCGCGTCGTGGTGCGCATCGGATCGCGGTCTTCCGGCTCGACCAGCGCCAGCCCGCAGGCCGATGCGCTCTCGATGATCGCCGTCTCGCCGTCGATCCAGCCCATTTCCGCCGAAACTGACTCGCCGATCGGGCCTGTTACGGAGAGCCGCTCGCGCAGCGCGCCGACCGGCAAGACCACATCGAGCAGCCCGTTGCCGCCGTCGGCGACGGGGCATTCGAGCACCGACGCATCGGGGATGGCGCGGCGCACGCCGGTCGCGAGCGCTGCGGCGACCTGGCGTGGGCCCAGTGTGCCTTTGAACGCAGCGGGGGCGATGAGAATGACGGGTGGCATTGGACAAACAATAACAGACGCCCAGAGGTCGAGACGTCGAGGGTGGAGAAACGAGAAACCCCCTGAGTTTCCCCAGGGGGTGATCGCCTGCCGCACACCGTGCGCCCTAGAACCCGATGTGAGCTAAGCGAACTCCTTCTCGCAAATCGGGCGGGCGCTCCATTCACTCTGGCAGCCGGGCAATCTCATCGCTGAGACCCCTTGGCTTTGCGCCCCGCCGTCACCGGCGGTTTGCCCTTTTCGAGAGTTCTGGCAAACTGGTCAAGCAAAAACGGTGCCCTGTTGTAACACTTGTCACAGCAACTGATAGTCAGGTGACCTAGTAAAAATACTGTACTGTATTCTGCATTAAAGAATGCAAAACACGGCACAGAAATACATCGACAGAAGACGCCAAGACGCTAAGACGCCTGAGCGGTCGACAGCTATTAGCTCGCAGTAGCTGCTGTCGAAAGTTTTCGAAGCAGGCCATAAACCGTTCGCGCGCATTCGTCACGCGCAGCTATCAGTTCCTCCAAGTCTGTGGGCTGAAGCAGCCCGAGGTGCTGAGTAAGATCGATGATCGCTTCAACTTCATGGAGCGATCCGCGAGCCATATCGGCGAACCGTCGGAACTCCTTCGAGCCCTTCCGCGTGATGCCTTCGGCAAGATTCAATGCAATGCTATTGGAGGCACGCCGCCATTGGTCCGCGAGATCGTGCTCGGATGCTGGCAGTCGCTTGATGAGTGGACGCGATAGCGCGGCAACGCGCAGCGCGTGTTGATAGGCTTTCAGGTCTCGAAAGAGCATGTCCGAGGATACCGTTGCGAAGTGGGGGGGCGATAACCGAAACAGCGCAGCCAGGAGCTTTTTCTGACGGCTAACGACGGTTCACCACTCAGGCGTCTTGGCGTCTTAGCGTCTTCTATCGACGGGGTGCTGTGGCGTCAGACCTCTATGATCTGATCCCTGCGTGTTCCAACACTCACATAACGCACCGGCGCACCTGCTAAGTCTTGTAGACGATCGACATATGCTCGGGCAGCGGGCGGCAAGTCGGCGAGCCTCCGCACCTCACTCAACCGCTTTTGCCAGCCCGGTACGGTCTCATAGATCGGCTCGACCCGGCCGATGGTCTCCACATCGGCCGGCATGCTATCGATCATCTCCCCGTCCAGCTTGTATCCGACTCCAACCGGAATTTCGGCGAATGTATCGAGCACATCCAGCTTCGTGACGGCCAGTCCCGTCAATCCATTCACCCGTACCGCGTACCTGACCACAACGGCGTCGAACCAGCCACAGCGACGGGGCCTTCCCGTCGTCGCGCCGAATTCGCCTCCCAACTCCCGAATCCGCTCCGCCACCGCCGGCTCCGCTTCTGTCGGCAGCGGTCCATTCCCCACCCGCGTCGTGTACGCCTTCACGACGCCGAGTACCGCGTCGATCGCCGTCGGGCCAATGCCCACGCCGACTGCGGCGCCGCCGGCCGTCGTGTTGGACGACGTGACATACGGGTAGGTCCCATGATCGACGTCGAGGAGCGCCCCTTGAGCGCCCTCGAGCAGCACTGACTCGCCGCGCGCTAGGGCTTCCCAGACGACGCGGCCGGAATCCACCGCCAGAGGCAATAACCGGGGCGCGAGTCGCTCGATGAGTTGGGCGTGTTCTTCCGGACTCGCCCGCTCGCCGCTCCCCCCCCCGGCTCCCAGCAGCGCCAGCATTTGGTTCGCCGCGTCCACGCGGGCGCGAACCAGCTCCTGGGCGCGGGCGAGATTACGCAGGTCTCCGACGCGCACACCGCGCCGCCCGTACTTGTCCTCGTAGGTCGGGCCGATCCCCCGCCCTGTCGTCCCGATCTTCTCCTGTTTCTCGCGAGCACGGTCGAGGAGCTTGTGATACGGCAGCGTAAGATGAGCGCGGTCGGAGACGTGCAGTTTGTGCTCGGTGCGCACGCCTCTGCCTTGCAGCGCGTCCAGCTCGGCGAACATCTGCTCCGGATCCAGCACCACGCCGTTGCCGACGACGCACACCGCGCCCTGGAGAATCCCCGATGGGATCTGGTGCAGGACGAACGACTTGCCTTCGCCCGTATCCACCGTGTGGCCGGCATTCGCGCCGCCCTGGTAACGCACCACCATATCGGCGCGCTCGGCCAGGACGTCGACGATTTTGCCCTTGCCTTCATCACCCCATTGGGCGCCTACCACGACGACACACTGCGTTTTGGGTCCAAACACGCGACATTCTCCTCGGCGGCAACAAAAAAGCCCCCAGCGGGGGCCTGCCCTATCCTCTGAGGGAAGCTATGCCGCCCGCAGCACGCGCGCCAGCCCCGCGGCGACGATCGCCGCGCCATCCAGCCGCACCCGCGCCCAAGTGTCCGCGGGCCGATGCACAATTCGCATCGTGCGCCAGTTCCCCTTGAGAATCGTGACGCACTCGCGAGCTACGCGTGCCAGGGCGATGCCGTCGACCACCACCGGCAACCAGCGCCACCGCCGGGCCTGCAACGCGGTTGCGACGGCGACTCCCGTCGATCCCGGCCGATGCAGCAGTGCGATCGGCGCCCCGACATCATCTAGGCCGTCGAGATTGATCACCGCCGAATCAGCGAACAGGTCTGCACGATCTGTGGCCAACGCCCGCGCGCCCACTAAACCAAACTCCTCGGCATCGGGAAAGATCACGCCGACCGACGTGGTGGGTGCCAACTGCTCGAGCGTCATGAAAACGGCGACAAGCGCGGTTGCGTTGTCGACGGCTCCTGGGGAATTGTCGTTCACCCGGTTCTGGAGAACGATCGACAGGCCAACGAGCAGGAGCGCCAGCGCCGGTATCATGGTGAAGAGCATGGCAACCAGACCAGCGAGAAGCGCGAAGAACCCGACCAGGCGTACCGCCATCGAGATGGGCTGGCCTTTGGAATCGTAATGGGCGACGAGCCAAACGGACGGCCGGCTGGCCGGACGGCCGGACGGCCGTTGGGCGATGAGATTAGTGCCTTCAACGACAGCTGGCGTACCGAGCAGCGCGCGCGCGGGCCGGCCGCTGAACCGATGTTCTTCGATCGCGAACCCGCGCGTGACGAGCTCGCGTTTCAACACCTCACGAACTCTCTGATGATTGGCAGTACCGACGAGCCGTGGAACCGCCAGCTCCCGGAACAACAAGCCATAATCAGTCACCGCGCACGAGCGTGCTGACGCGCTCGCGGTCGGCAGGCGAGATCGGCGCGAGCGGCGGCCGCACCGGCCCACCATACAACCCCACGGCGTCCATCGCGGCCTTCACACCGGCCGGCCCGAGCTTGCCGACGATTTCCTTGTCGAGCGGCGTGATGCGCTGCTGTAGTGCGCCAGCGGCATCACGATCCCCTCGCTCGAATTCCCGGACGAGCTGCACGCACAGGGCTGGCGCAAAGCACGCGACGCCAACGATACCACCCTGGCATCGCAGCTCCAGTGCCGTGAAGAGCAACGACGCCCCACCCACGAGCACCGCCCACTGCGGTACCGCTTCGCGGTAGGCGGCGACACTCTTTGGGTCACCCGACGAATCCTTGACGCCGATGATGCGCTCGTGACTCGCCAGCTGCTGGAGCAGCGCCGGCGCGAGCGACAGATGCGTGTACTTGGGGATGTTGTAGATGAGGACAGGCACGGGACTCGCGTCCGCGACGGCGCGGAAGTGAATCACGAGCGTTTCCAGCGTCGCACCAGCCGAAAAGTAGGACGGCGGACGCACGAGCACGGCATCGGCCCCGGCGGCGGCCGCGCTCCTGGACAGCGCGATCGTTTGCCGCGTCGATTCCGCGCCCGTCCCGGCGATGAGCCACTTGCCGTCACGCAGCGCTTCGCGCGCGAGTGCGACTAGCTGACGTTGCTCGTCAGGATCGAGCAGCGGCGACTCACCCGTGGACCCGGACACGACAACGCCATCCACGCCCTGGGCCAACAGCCGCTCGATGTTTTGCCGGAATTGCACCGGGGCGATGTCGCCCGTCGCCGGGTCGAACGGCGTGGTAATCGGCGGAAAGATTCCCGCCGGTCCCTGCTTCCGATCAGTCACTGCGGCAGCATGCTCGACAGATCGTCGGTGGCGGGAACCGCCGGAGAGCCTTGAGTCGGCGGAACGACGCGCGAGCGCCGGCGCATGGTCTTCACCTGGCGCTGGAATTCGGAGGAATTGGACGAAGCGGCGAGCGCGGTCTCAGGCGTCACGATGTCGTTGGCCACCAGGTCCATGAGATGCTGATCGAACGTCTGCATGCCGTACTTCTCGCGCGAGTCCCCGATGTAGTCAGGCAGCTCGGAGGTCCGTTTCTCGTCTTTGATCATGTCCCGAGCGATGTCGGTACAAATCATGACCTCCAGCGCCGCCGCGCGACCGTTTCCGTCAGCCCGCGGCAACAAGCGCTGCGACACCACCGCATGCAACGCCTCGGACAGACGCAACCGCGCGATTTCCTGCTCCTCCGGCGGAAACATCGAGACGACGCGGCTCACTGTAGTCACCGCGTCGGGCGTGTGCAGCGTGGAGACGAGGAGATGTCCCGTCTCGGCCGCCTTCATGGCGGTATCGATCGTCTCCGAATCGCGCATCTCGCCGATGAGGATCACGTCGGGATCCTGGCGCAGCGCCGCGCGCAGCCCGGTGCGGAAGTCGTCGGTGTCCACGCCGATCTCCCGCTGCGTCACCGAGCAGTTGATGTCGCGGTGCAGGAATTCGATCGGGTTCTCGAGCGTGAGGACGTGACGATGCTGGTTCTGGTTGATGTGATTGATGATCGCCGCCATCGTCGAGCTCTTGCCAGAGCCCGTCACCCCCGTCACGAGGATCATCCCGCGCTCGGCGTTCGCCACCTCGGCGAGTACGGCCGGCAACTTCAGCGACTCGAACGTCGGGACGTCGAACGGGATGACACGCATCACGATCATGAACGACGAGCGCTGCCGCAGGATGTTGACGCGGAACCGGCCGATGCCCGGCATGCCCCACGAGCAGTCGTAGTCGCGGAGCTTGTCGATGCGTCCCCGGTCCTCGTCGTTGGCGATGAGGCGCTGGGCGATGGCCTTGGTCTGATCGGGGGTCAGCCGCTGCTTGGTGAGCGGCACCAGCTTCCCGTCGATGCGGGCGCGGAACACGTCGCCCGCCTTGATGTGCAGATCGGACGCCCCGCGATCCACCGCGGCCTTGATGATTTTTTCCATTCAGTACCCGGCTTCCAGGTCGACGAGATTCGTGAGGGGCGCACCTGCAAGATAGCTCCGGATGTTGTCCACGATCAAAGCCGTCTCCCGCTCCCAGAAGCGGCCGGACACTGCGCTCACATGCGGCGCCACGAGCACGCGTGGATGGGTCCAGAAGGGGTGTCCGGCGGGCAACGGCTCCGTGGCGAAGACGTCGAGCGCCGCGCCGGTCAACCGCCCCCGCTCCAGCAGCTCGAGCAGCGCCTGCTCGTCGAGGAGCGAGCCGCGCGAGACGTTGATGACAAGTGCCTGGTGCGGGAGCCGCTCCAACACGCGGCGGTCCACCGCTCCCAGCGTTTCCGTCGTGTGCGGCGCGGCGATCACGAGCACGTCGCTTCCCCCGGAGAGGCGCGCCAGGTCGGCCAGACCGCCGACCCACTCCATGCCCTTGGGGCCGCCGCGCTCCGGCCGGCGCCGCACGCCCGACACTTTCATGCCGAGTACCAGCCCGCGGCGCGCGACGGCCGTTCCAATTCCGCCAAGCCCGAATACGCCAAGGCGCAGATCCCGGAACTCGCGCATCGGAACGGCGCCATCGGTGAAATCTTCCTTGGCCCAACGACCCTGGCGCTGCGCGGACACCATGCGGTTCAGGCCGCGGGTGAAATAGGCGATTGCCGCGACGACCCAGTCCGCCATCGGCTCCGCATGGACGCCGGCCGAGTTGCTGAGCAGCACGCGGCTCCCGGACATGTGCGCGAGGCTCGAGCCGACCCCGGCGGTGGCGGTGTGCGCCCAGCGCAACGTGTCCCTCGCGGCAGCCGCGACGCCGGATGGAACCCCGAAGCCGAGATAGATCTCGGCCCCGCGCGCCGCGGCAATCGCTTCCGGCGACCCCGATCCGCCGTCGCCGTCGGACACCGCGGGAGCCCTGACCTCCATGACGTCCCATCCCGCTCCCACCGCGTTCTTGATCTCGACCACGCTGGTTTTCGGAATCCTCCAGGCAGCGCGGGGCGAGGCCAGATCGATGACGAGACGTCGCGCGACGGCGCTCACTCCCCCGTGGAGACCGTGCGAACGTGGTCGTGGTGGAGCAGTGTGACCATGACTTGATCGTGCAGTCGCTTGGACCCACGAATATCGAGGTCGATGACGAGGTCGACGTTTTCCTGGCGGCTCGAGACGGCGCTGACCTCAAGCCCCGCTCGCCGCACGAGTGTCTCCAGATCCTCGAGGACCGTGGGACCGGGGTGCGCGTGTATTGTGATGGTCGACCGCATTGACTGGCGTTGCACCAGCTTCTCGACCCGGCCGAGCCCCGCGAGTACCGCCAGAACGACCAGCGTTGTGGCGATACCTTCGAGATAGTATCCACTCCCCAAGGCCACACCGATCGCCGCCACGACCCAGATGGTCGCGGCGCTAGTCAGCCCAACGACGGCGCCGCGAGCATGCAGAATCGTGCCCGCGCCGATGAACCCGACGCCGGTGACGATCTGCGCGGCCACGCGGGTCGTGTCCGTCCCCGGCGGGAGGGCGCCGCTACTCGCCGCGAGCATCGCAAGCGAGAGGTGCGTGTACAGCACCGAGCCGATGCAGATGAGAATGTTGGTGCGGAGCCCCGCCGGCTTGCCGCCGAGCTCGCGCTCGAGGCCGATCGCGCCCCCGAGCAGGGTAGCGAGGCCGACCTGGAGCATCAGCTCGAGTCGGAAGAGCTCCACGATCTGTCTAAACACCTTTGAGGAACCCCATTTTGTCCCGGACCTCCGCGATCGTGCGGTGCGCGAGCGCGCGCGCGCGACTCGCGCCATCGCGCAACGTGTCGAGCACGCCTGCCGGGTCGCGCTTCAACGCCGCCGCGCGCTCACGTATCGGCGCGAGCGTCGTGATCATGTTGTCCGCCAGCACGCGCTTGCAGTCGAGACAGCCCCACCCCGCCGTCCGGCACTTGTGCGCCACGTCCGCCACGGTGTCGGGCGGCGAGAACCCCTGATGCAGGGTGAAGAGGTTGCAGATTTCCGGCGTGCCGGGATCCTTCCGGGTCTTGCGAGCGGGATCGGTGGCCGCGGGGCGGAGCTTCTCCCAGATCGCTTCGGGAGACTCGAATAGTCCGATCGTGTTCCCCAAGCTCTTGGACATCTTGGCCTTACCGTCGAGACCCAGCACGCGCTTCGTGTTCGTCAACAACGGCTGCGGCTCGGGAAAGAAGTCGTGGCCGTAGCGGGCGTTCCAGCGGCGCGCAATTTCGCGCATCAGCTCGAGATGCTGGACCTGGTCCTCACCGACCGGGACAAGACTAGCTATATAGAGCAGCACGTCAGCCGCTTGCAGCACCGGGTAGGCCAGCAGTCCCATGGCAACGCTCTCCTGGCGTTGCGCCTTGTCCTTGAACTGAGTCTGGCGCTCGAGCTCCCCGAGCGGGGCCACCGTCGTGAGCAGCCAGTTCAGCTCGGTATGTTCGGCGACGTGCGATTGCACGAAGACGATGCACTTGTCGGGGTCCAGGCCGGCCGCAAAGAGACTCACCGCCATATCGAGAGTCAGCGACGCGAGGGCGCCGGGATCGTACGGCTGCGTGATGGCGTGCAGGTCGACGATCGAGAAGAGACAGTCGTACTCGGTTTGCAGCCGGACCCAATTCTGCACGGCGCCAAGGTAGTTGCCGATGTGCAGCTCGCCGGAGGGCTGAATGCCGCTGAATACGCGTTTGGAGGTCACGGAGGTCACGGGGGCCACGGGGCCACAAGGTGCGTGAATACAATGACTTAGTCAAGCTCGCCGAGCGCGCCGCGCTCCGTGCCGCCGACTATCTTCGCAGCGCGGCGCGACCAGCCGTTCATACGTGGACGGAGAAGTCGCAACACGACTTCGTGACCGAGATCGATCGCGCCGCCGAGGCGCTGATCGCCGAAGAGATCGTGCGCGAGGCGCCGGAGTCCGTCATCATCGGTGAAGAGCTGTCTCCCGAGCGGAGGGCGCGCGGCGCGCTCGTCTGGATCATCGATCCGCTGGACGGGACGACGAACTTTCTGCACGGCTATCCGCAATATGCCGTCAGCATCGGATGCCTCGTCGATGGGAAACTGGCGGCGGGCGTCATCCACGACGTCTGCCGCAAGCGCACGTACAAAGCCATCCGCGGCGGTGGCGCGTTCGAGGGAGACACGCGGCTGAGCGTCTCGGCTGTGACGGACCCTAGATATGCGCTCATCGGAACGGGTTTTCCCTTCAAGGCGCTGAACGTACTCCACATCTACCTAGCGCAATTCGCCGCCGTGAGCGGTGCCGCGAGCGGCATCCGCCGTGCCGGGGCCGCCGCGCTCGACCTCGCGGATGTCGCGGCGGGGAGGCTCGATGGCTTCTGGGAGCTGCAGCTTGCGCCGTGGGACATCGCCGCGGGCACATTGCTCATTCGCGAAGCCGGCGGCATCGTGACGCGGCCCGACGGCGCCACCGATGTGCTGAGTGCCGGGGGAAACGGCTCCATCGTGGCGGGCAACGCCGCGATGCATCGCTGGCTCATCGATCTATTAAGGAAGAGCTGATGACCGCTCCGCTGGTCGAGTGCGTGCCGAATTTCTCGGAGGGCCGCGATCCCATGACGATCGACGCGCTGCGCTCGGCCATCACCGGAGTGGACGCCGTTCAATTACTCGACGTCCAGAGCGACACGGCGCATAACCGGTCTGTGTTCACCTTCGTCGGCAACCCGACTGCCGCGGTCGAGGCGGCATTCGCCGCGATGCGCGTCGCGACCGAGCGGATCGATCTCACCAAACACAGCGGCGAGCATCCCCGCATGGGCGCGACCGACGTCGTGCCGTTCGTCCCAGTAGCAGGAATCACGATGGACGAATGCGTGGCGCTCGCGCGAACGCTGGGCGAGCG
>Ga0137394_10001141_pt1 | contig 19198 bp, 29 predicted proteins | sample czobulk116metaG_FD_108278 | JGI IMG/M metagenome (GOLD analysis project Ga0137394, IMG submission 108278) | Vadose zone soil microbial communities from Angelo Coast Range Reserve, California, USA - czobulk1.16 metaG | ecosystem: Environmental > Terrestrial > Soil > Vadose zone | place: USA...
ACAACAAAGACCCGATTGTGTGGCCTGAGCCTCCTGTTTCCCACACAACCTGGCGCACTAGACACGCGGACGTCATTCGATTACAGTCGATACGCCAAAAGAAGGAATGACAAAACAACGCAAGCAAAATGATCCGTTAACATATCAAGCCTATTCGATATCGATGTTAATAATCTTGATGTCCTCGTACGGTTTATCCGCCTTGTTCGTCTTCACATTCTCGATCGCATGCACCGTCTCCAGCCCCGAAAGAAGGCGTCCAAAGATGGTGTGCTTATTATCGAGCCACGGTGTGGCGTTGGTGGTGATGAAGAATTGTGATCCGTTCGAATTCGGACCTGCGTTGGCCATGCTCACCGAATACGGCCTGCGAAAGAAGAAAGTGATATTTAAGCGATCGGTTCGAAAAAAGTCCACAGTCAGTTATCACATACCGATCGTGCTTCAAATCGTCCGAAAACTCGTCCTCGAAATCGCGATCCCAGATGCTCGTCCCGCCGGTGCCATCTCCGAGCGGGTCGCCCGTCTGGATCATGAACTTTGGGATGACGCGGTGGAAGACGACGCCGTCGTAGAACGCGCTCCGGGCGTGACCGATAAAGTTCTCCACCGCCTTGGGAGCCTGCTGCGGGAACAGCCGGAGGTGCATGTCACCCAGCGTCGTGTGGATCGTCGCGGACGATGCGAGCGCCGCCGCGCCCGACGCTGCGGCCGGCGCGGCGGCGGCGATCGTTTGCTCCTCGCGCGTCGGGCGCTCATTGAAGATGTCGCGGTCGCCGGATTTCGAGCTGCTGTCTCTGTTGAAAACCGCCACCGTCGTGGGCCCGTGTCAAAGCCCGTACACAGAGAGAAAGAAAAAAAAAGGTGGAGTTGGAGGTCAGAGATGGGAACGTACTCGGGCTCGCTACGCGTGAACATGTAAAACCGTTGTCTTTTGAGGCCGGTGCAGAACAGTGTCGGGTCACGCACTGCCTTGTCCGCCAGAATGGGGTTGGCCGATGCGGCCATCGCCACCGTGGTGATGCCCTTCTTGGCGGGCGCGCCCTGATACAGATACAGATTCATCCAGCGCACGGTCTCGTCTTTGCCCAAGAGGCGCACGACGCGATTCGTCACCGTGTTAACGACTGTGAGCCACGCAAGGAACTCAGCAAATCCTAGCCAAACCACAAAGCGACGGTGTATGCCTACCTTTGATTCCCAACAACGTCGGGTACAGTACGAAAGCACCGCTCTCATCCCACACCGCGTTGATCCACGCCCCGGGTATCTTCCCATCTGGACCAGGGAGCTCGATCTCCTTTTCCACAGCCAGGCGGCGACCAAACTCCATATCCTCGACTTTATACACCGCCGTGCCGGCCTGCTGCATCTCTTGGATGGCCGCGAGTGACTCGTCGTACTTTCTCGTCATTTTTCCCGTTACGAACGAGAATATGCGAATCTGCCGGTCGGGCAGGGAGAATGTGACAAATGATGATGAGTCTGGGGAGAGCGTAATACATGTAGGTGTTGATTTTGACTAGAAAGTTCTCATGAGTGGAATGAAGGCGAGAGAAGAGCACGGAGCGCACCTTTTTAAACTCATACAAGTCGGTCTGGCTCTTGAACGACCACAACCCGGGCACATTGTTCGGCAATTCGAACTGCTCGTCTGGCTTCCAGTACTCGACAAAACCACCTTCATCTGCGGAGATGACGCAGTCGTACCTGTCGCTGTACTACCTCAGGGTATCAGAACACAATCCTCGGAGCCACTACAAGAAGGAAACGCACGGTCATCAAATGAACCGGGAACCGATGGAGCTTTTCCACCGTCTCCAACGGTTTACCATCCCCACGGCCATCATATAGTCGGATGGTACCGGAATTTTGTTCTGAGCTGATGAGCGTCATGAGCAAGGCGCCCCAGCAGCAAGCAAAGGAGAGGGAAAGTGCGCACATGGCAAGGATGCTCTGCGCTTGGCCTCTCCGATGCACCCAGCAGCAAGCTTTCGGCGTAAACCCAAGCTTAAGCATATTGATCATATCTAAAAGTCGTGGAGATTGTGGTCAGAGAACATAACGACGATGGCTCTAGGACGCGCACCAAAGTTGACGACGTCAAACACTTTTACACTCTCGTCCTCCGCGATGCTCGCGAACTGCTGCCCGTCCGCACTCGCAGAGACACCGACGATGGGCATCATGTGCGCGCGATAATGCTTGACAAACTCGATGCCCGTCTCCTGCTTCTTCCACAACTTCAAGTGACCATCGACCGACGTCGTGATGATAAAGTCCGTTCTGCATTCCGTCCAAGTAAAAATTCGGGATAGAGAGAGGATTTCATGAGCATCTTATTTCGGACTCGCGTCGCGAGAGGGGAAAACCAGAGTTGGAAGAAAGGGACGCACCGTGTGACGACCACAAAGTTGATCACGTCGCGGTGCATGAAACTCTTGTGGTACCGGTCTGCGTTCGGTAGATGGTTGAGGAAGAGTCGTTCATGGGGGAGAACTGCGACGGGGACCTTCATTAGGACCACATTAATGGACGCCAATTCCGAACGCACCTTTGCGTTTCTTTTTCGTGGCAGTGTTGGCGGCGGCGTCTTCTGGCATAGGCATTGGCCCCACATCATCGTCGCTCTCGTCATCTTCCTGGGCGGTCGACGGCGGATTCATGTCTGCATCTTCTGCGATATCAGCCTCGGGGCCATTTCGAGCGCGTTTTCCTAGGACGGACGCGTCGTGTTCAGAGTCGGACATGATTTGGACCGTGCGGGGCCCGGAGCTGGTGCTGGACATCAAGTTCACACGGGTCAACACCATAACATAAACCGGAATCCATCTCATTATCCTCCACAAAAATACAGCATTAGGGTACGATCTAGATATATGATGGCTACATAACAACACAATCCTTGCCACCAGGGCCGTGCGCTCGCTCAGCCTCGAGAGACGCTAGAATAACCTTCTCTTCTTCACTAAGCAACTACCTTGTCTCAGTTTGTAGGTTCACAAAATAAAATCATAAACTCACTCCTTTCTGAGCACGAACTCGCATTGCCCGTATCTGGCTGTCCTTTTCTTTCTTCGAACGCCTTGAGTAGAAATACGGACATCACGCGGATGCGAATAGTGGGCGGGGTATGAATGAGTGAAAATCAATCGGGGATTTGGTGGGAAGTTTGGCGGAATTGCGATCCAGAATGTCAGTAACGGAATACGTTTCATCAATGAGGTGTGTTGCATCAGGTATTGTAAGTGTGGAACTACAGCGTCATGAGAGGTCACCGAATACGATGGCGTAAGCTTTACTTACCGATCAGTTTTCGATTTCGAGAAAGGCTTAGGAAGTGAGGCATTAGTCTTCGAGCCCGAAGCGATGACCCCAGACGATGATGCTGCTCTTGTGGTAGGTGGTGGTACCGCGGAGGGTTTCGAAGGTGACGATGCCGAAGATTTCACAGAAGCGGCGGCGCGTTGTATGGCACCCAGACCACTGGCATAAGTTACATGAGCCTGAGAACTTGGCTTGAATGCGGTGCTTGCAGGAGGCAATGCCGACGAGATCGAAAAGCAGTTGTGTGAACTTGGGAAACGATGTTCCGGGCAGAACTTCTGATGGCATTTCTGCAAACAAGATGCACACGGGGTCAAACGATCGGTGAGGGTGAGGACACTCGGACGAAACAGGGAACTCACATCGCACTGTATTTGTGCGAACAGGAGCTTCCCACACTTGGGTCTCGCACACTTCGGGGTGGCGTTGGCTTTCTTTGACCGACCAGTCATGACAGAGCAGTCCATAGCGAGGTGGCGCTCCATTCTTACGTTAGGATCTTCGCCTGGAGGAATGGGAACAGGTTCATTGCAAAGAGGGCCTGAATAGAATGGGGGTTGGACGAGGCGACAAGAGAAGATACGAGGACGGTACTCACAATCGGGAGCTACCCGGTTATATTTGGCTTCATCGTATTTTGCGCAGGTATGTGAGGCAGGCTTGAAATGCTCCGAACAGAAGGAATTCGCGCAATGCTGGCATTTGAAGGGTAAAAAGTCCACGAGATGGCACGTTGGGTGTGAGCATTGGCGGCCGACATTTAACATCTGCTGATCACGCGCGGGCCCTGAGTTGGCTGCGGAGGAAGATGCCATGGTATCTGGGAAGAGGTATAATGACAGGAAAAGGCAGAGGGTGTACGGTATATAAAGACAGGATTACGCGTACGATGAGTAGTGAGGCATTGGCACTTCGGAGGGTAGTGCAACGCGCAATCCGCACGCTTACCGAGGCACGTGATGTGGCTCCCAGGGAACCATCGAGAACCAGCTAGTACGTGCCAGTGCAAGCCCTCGGTCAAGAACTGTTGCGACCTCACATTCCACTCCTTCCCGCCGCGACTCTAGCGATATGTCCTTAATTTATGCGATAGGCGAGATGCAGGCAATAAAGGCCTTTGATATATTGTGCCCATAGGCTTCTCACGCGTGTATAAACCGATAGGTCATACTGCAATGTACGCATGACACTGACAATCCGGAATTGCGCCCGGCCGCACGGTAGGTGGTGCTGTCTCAGCCTGTCTTGATAGCGGCCCTCCATCCTCGGGATAAGCGTAAATATCACTCTTCCCCCGGAGTCAGGTCAGTTGTCGCTCATATACATTCAGTTGTTACTATGATAACCACCAGTGATGACCATATATAGACTGTTACCCTAAGCCTTCACCCTACTTCCTACGGTGTCACGCTATCTGCAGCTCATAAAGGCGGTCCAACCCTTTTCTGACTTCACAGCGGCTCCACTGTAGTAGTATCGCTTCTGAATGAACTTTCTATTCACCACAGCCCCCTAAACTGTTTCAGGGATCGGCTTTCACCGTCATTTCACCCATTTCACATTCTCGTTCATATGGAAGATAGCAGAGCCTACTGCGGCCAGGCTTCGGAGCACGCCCAATGTGTGTTGTGGTAGTGCTGTACCTCAGGCTTTGGCCGTAGCTGGAATCCGAGACCCTTACGCCAGCTCCTATTCGACCCACCGTCGGAGTCGTCTTCCAAGGAGGTATCCTCAACCCTGTGACTTGGCTGTGCCCTAACCAATACCTAATATAGTAAACTGACAGAACCGGAATCCCGTGTACAGCTATCCTAGGATTCCAAGTGGCACGCATCGCATATCGATTCAAAGAAACTGGACTCTTAGCTCGCAACAACTGTGCCACACATCATGTTACTTTTGAGACCGTCAGGTTATTAGGATATTCACCCGCGGTAGCACGGCAGTGCTTTAGACCAAGGCGGTTCTACTTTGGCGCCGTCAGAAGCGCCGGATATCGATTGGTCGATCATGGTTCCGTAGAGGGCTGTACTGCATAGATAGGATTCCCACATATAAGCCATTTGACCGCAGGCGCTACTCCTGCACACACTGACGACCCACAATGACACTCTTCCGCACAAAGGAGAACGCGCAACGCAAGTACATCGATCTGATTAAGGAGGCGGCCGCAAAGTGGGCCAATTGGGACCCGGCGAGAAACATCTACGTTAGCATCGCGATTTTCCTCTTTGTCCGATGGAAGCCGTTTACCCGCCCCTGACGAAAACAGGCCGGCGATTTTGGCACCGTCAACAAAAAGACGGGAGAGTTGACCGTCGAGGGGAACATATATAACCACATCGATACCGCGCAGATCGCCAAGCAATATCTCCCTGTGGAGTCACCCGATGTCGATTTTTATCAGATCCCTTCGTACGAAGTACGGCCTGTGGATTCCAAGGCTGGAGCCGGGATGTGAGTCTCGAGTCTTTGAGCATCTCGTTTTCGTCGCTGATCTCATCGGGGGATAACAGAGACACCTCTCAGGCTAGCGCCCAAGACTCTGTCTTCAGGAGCCGGTGGCGATTCAACAACAAGCGCGGCGCGATGTTGCTCATGCACAAGCCGCGACTGACACGTGTCCCCGACGCATTTTTCAAGGCATCTCTCCATATCCCAGTTCTGAAGACCAAATTTGTGGTGTATCAAGTTTGGAATTGTCCAGGGTTCTACATGTACCTTTCCAACAGATGTGCGTTACTAGTACTTTCGGGCCCCCTCTTCTCGTTTGTCCCGAGGATTGAAAAACTGAATGCTCTTCCTACTAGCGAGCGAGCAGGTGACAATTGGCCTGCATGCGAATGTCAACACCCCAGCATCTTCAGGTGTCGACACCCCGGCTTACAGCTGGTTTGCCGAGGGCACCGCCGGCGTCCGTCAGCATGCTTACAGAGCCGACGCGGTTTATACCCCGCTATACTGCATGAAGTTTATACGAAAACCTTTGTTGAGGAGGGATGAGAAGCCCCAAGGTCCAGAAAAGTGAGTGACCAATTGCACCATTCAATCATCTGCGCACTCAAAATGAGAAATTCAGCTGGTATGAAGCGGACGTGCCTTGGGACGATCTCGACGAGGAAGGCGTGACGGAACCAGAGACCATTTATGATAATGGTCCCGACTCGGACGACGGTGACGACGACTGAATGGTGTTTCTTACTTTGAGACCAACGGACTCATATAGTTTGACGTGTAATCTAGTCCCTTTACAGTATCTGTAGCATGAATGACCTAGGAAATGGATCGTGGTTTAAGTGTTGCTGGTGTCCGCACACACAGTGGCAAACCGTCCACCATCGAATCCATTTCTGATGCGATGCAGTGGGCTGACGAGTAGGCAGACGGTGGTCCCACATAACAAGTACAAGTTAAAGTGTGTCCACATCGGAAATGCCTGAGACACGAGGGATAGATGTAAGGTGGCGGCGGCAGCGCGCCTGGCGGCCCGGGGTTCTGCAACATTATCTAACCAAACCACTTCGCCAAACCAGTGAATCAGGGGAAGCCACGGGTCGCCAACTAGATCCCACATAGATTCACCAGAAGTCCATTCCTATAGTCATCGAATCGTACGCGTCAACACCCCTGCCAGTGTTTCACTCAGCAAACCGGTTTTTTTCGATTTTAACAGGCCACCGCTCGGTCACGGTGTATGGAGGAGCAGCCCATAGACTACCAGGGAGAGTCTGGTGAGGGTCGTAGTCAACGTAGGTCTTTTGAGCGTTCTTCCCCTATGGCTCCTGACAGGTGCGGTGAAGGCCATGTGACAATTGACACGCTCTCGGACGATGCCCTGTTAGAGATATTCTCGTCCGTGCAACAAATCAGCCATCCCTACGAATCCTTCTGGACGTCATTTTGGGAAATGAGGTGGTGGATACCGTTGGTGCACACATGTCAAAGGTGGCGACACATCATCTTCGCATCACCCCTTCGTCTACGCCTAGTGGTCCCCTGCAGACCCCCGTCGGCGGCGAGGAAGTGGGAGTCACTGGATATCTGGCCGCCCTTCCCCATCTCCGTATTATGTTCCTCCACAAAATTGGGGGATTATGGGAGTGTAGTTGCCGCACTCGGACACCGCGAACGTGTATTCGAGATCAGCTTCGACTTCCAGGGCGACTTTGAAGTTGAGACAGTTGCTGCCGTGATGGAGAAACCATTCCCCGCGCTGAAATCCCTTTCTCTGAGTTCGTCGGACGACGTAGAGGACGACGTAGAGCGATACATTCCCATTCCCGAGGCATTCTTGGGCGGATCTGCGCCATCTCTACGGACGCTGGCCTTGTCCTTTGTCAGATTTCCGGCATTACCCAGACTGCTCTTTTCTGCGCCGAATCTTGTTTCACTCACACTTGAAAACATACCAACAATCCACTGCGAAGCGATGGCCACTTGCTTGGCTGCGTTGATCAATCTCGAACGCCTTCGCATCGAAGGTTTCGCGAGGAGATCTCATTACCATCACACAAGTCCACCTTCGTTGCCACGCGCTGTCGTCCCCGCTCTCACCTTCTTCCAGTTTAAAGGCTTTGACGAGTATTTGGATGACTTCGTTGCTCGAATTGATGCCCCCATACTTCGGACCATCTTAATCACGTTCGAGTTCGAGTTCGGAGAAGAAGCCTCTAACTTTCACATTCCGCAACTCCACCGATTCATCAGTAGTGCTGAAAGGTTCAAGTTACCTAATAGAGCGTTCCTGTGGTTTGCCTATGCCACTGGCTGTGGCCATGTATCCCTCGGGTTGGAACCGTTGTTGCCGGGTTCGGATCGATTCCTGCAAATCAAATGCCTACAGGACTCACAGATGAAACTCGTATGCCGCGAGCTGTCTCCTCTCCTCTCTCGCGTGGATTGCCTCGACCTCTACGTGTCGATGTTTATGCCTGTCCAGGAGTCCATACCATGGCTGGATATTTTTCGCCCGTTTTTCGCCGTTCAGAGTTTGCGTGTGACCGAGGAACGGTGGCAGTCCGTCGCACCTGTGCTACGAGAGCTCACCGGTGAAAGGGCCATGGAAGTGTTACCCAGCTTGCGAACGCTCGTCTTAGGGGAGTTTCAGCCATGCGCACCTATCATGGCAGCCTTGGAACCTTTTATTGCCGCTCGCCAACTCTCCGGTCATCCCGTAGCTATCGATATCCATCATTGGCATACGGATGGATGGGAATGTGGGGTGCAAAGTCAAGATTGATAGCCGCATGACCCTAAAGGGCGGTCGCCTACAACACTGAACGGAACCGACTCATCTACTTGCCGCATCCCTCGTCAAACGCGTGCGTATCACTCACCTCCCTCAACTTCAAGCCTTGTCCTGACTCTGCTCTACCGACCGATATCTGCACCCCCCCCCCCAGCCATCTCGTACTCTTTTTATGCCTGATTCAAGACCTCACTTGCAGATGCTCTTCTTGCTCTGTAAAACGGCAACTGCTCTTTGTTGTTGACTAATACAACACTTCCCGCCACTTCCCTTATTCTAGTTTTGTTGGTTCTGCTCTAGTACCCCTACGTACCATAGAATGCTACCTTATGTGCAATTCCTATCCCCTTACGAGTGCCTGGTGATGGCCATTTGCATCTCCGATCCTTTTTCCCGTTCGCCATGCGTTTACTCTTGCATTTCAGCCCAAGGACATACTATTACACTCTGTCGGATGTATTAGATACTGACAAGAACTCAGGCAGATTAGGCGTGCGCACAGCCCCAGGAAGCTCCACTGGAATTCGGCGTCATTTTTTCCAGACCCTTTCTTTGAAGGTATTCCTTCACGCGGTGGCTTGTTTCGGTATTCGAGTTGAGTCCGAGACCCTCGAGATTTTGCTTCCTGGACGTCCTGAACGCGCAGCAAGTTGATGGAAATTTATGCGTTATGTGTCATGCCCGATTCATGGCGGAAACCCTGACATGCCTGACACCCTCATCAACCATCTGACACCCGCCACTGACTACGAAGAAAGGGAGAACACGTCGGCTGAAGATTCTAGATAAGGGCACCAAGCACACGGACAGCCACCTCTTTCCCGCTTTTCAAACAGTCGACCACAGATGCATGCCTGGTCCCTTAATACAACCCCTAGTCACGCGCAGGTCCTTTATGAGTGTAACACGTCTTCGTAGTTATGCAGATGTTTGTCATGGAGTGCGAATTTCTACTTTCTCCTCAGCCTGGGATACCCTCTTGGAGTTGTGATGACAGTTGACACGTTGATATCCGATCCGTGTTGGAGGATCGACCACCGCACGGCATAGAAAGGCCGTGCTTTCGAAGGTCAAGTAACGTCATAGCGTGATTTGGGGAACTCGGAGTCCTAGTGCTGTCGCAACTACGGTACATACCGTACTAGGCGCCACCCATACTAGTAGTACCAATGGGGAACACTGTCAGCGTGCCGGGAGTTCGGAGAGGCGCACGCACTGTAATATCGGCTCTCGTATTTTGGTCCGTTTTTCTTAACGCTCTTCTGATGGCCTGGTGCTTAGTCACCAAGGTAGATGACTCGGACGTACAGAGACGAGACGATCTGTACCAGACCGTGGAAACAAACTCGATGCTAGTTCCTTTGTTTCGATTGATTGTCCGCATCGCATCACCTCCAGCTGGCATTCTGCCTGTTTATTTACATACAGTGGGACGGTTCGGCGCTGCAAAGAATGCCGAAAGAATACCTCCGTGAGTAGGACTTCACCCCACATGACCGCACCGGCTTTTTTGTCAGCTGTATTTAAGCTACAGCAACTGAGCATGTCCCCCAATCCCGATCTTGACCCATCATGTCCAGCACCATTATCGTCACCTTCGTGAGTTTTATTCCTTCTCGCGCAACATCAGATGATCAGAGTGCCCTCATTCCTTGTCGTAGATCAGGCATGGTGAATCTACAGACAACGTGGTGCGCCCTTTCCTCACAAATTGACTACCTTTTGCCCTCGTTCATGTGTACCTGGCAGAAATCCGTATGGGCTGGCTGGAAAGATGCGCCTCTCTCTAACCATGGTATGTGTCGTGCGGAAGCCATTCGATCGTGCTTCTTGAACCTTACTTACCCACTGTATCCTAGGCATGAACGTATGTTTCTAGCACTGTGCCTCAAACCGTGTGTCCTCACGTTGGACATGGTTGCTTCCGCAGCAAGCGCGCGCCCTTGGCAAATTCTTCGCGGATACCCACTTCACTGCTATTCACGCATCAGACCTAAAGCGCGCTTTCACAACTGCTCAGGCTCTATATGATGAGCAAAGAGAGCCTAAGCCAACTTTTGACTCGTCAGCACTTCTCCGCGAACAGCACTTCGGCGTCGCGGAGGGAAAACCATGGTCTTACAATCCCAGCCGGAGTTTCAATCTCGAAGAGGAGATGGCGAAGGGTGTATACCCCGTGCCCCATGAAGATGAGAAATTCCCTGAAGGGGAGAGTATCGATGAACTTGCACAGCGCGCAAAGGAAGCTATTACAGCGCTTGTTCTCCCTCATGTGTGGCAAACCGCCAAAGAAGGCAAGACAGGCATCCATGTTGCAGTTGTTAGCCACGGCCTATGTATAAGCCAAATTATCTCCGAGTTACTCAAGATGAGTGCAAACCACGAGGAAGAACGGGAGTATCGTGGTCTCTTGAACACTGCTTGGACACGAGTGGTCATCGATATTGAGGTTTGTGCGCTCAGACAAAGATAGTGTATCAGCTGACGCCTCACAGGGAGCTCGGGAAGGCCAGCCAATAGACGTGGACAAGGAGCGCCCCCTGCTGGTTATGCGCGTGACAGATGTCAACCGTCACTCTCACACGGACAATATTGTACGACCCCGTTACAATGTTCGCGCTGTCTTGCTAACACCAAGTCCCTGACAAATTCAGAAACGCCAGAAAGGGGGCATAGGAAGCGCGGCTTATGACCCTAAGCAGAAAGAAATAATGGCTTTCTTTGGAGGAAAAGACTAAAAGTAGAGTCCCTGCCTGGGTCTGACATTAGCGCCAACGATAAAGTCGCAAAAGGGGAAGATATCGTTGAATAGATAGTTGCTTTAGAAGTTTCGTACTCCTAGAGATTTTCGCGCACTTGTAACGAACATTGCAGGACAGGATAGGTTCGAGCACGTAGACACGAAGCGACCATCTGCTGGTTTTATACGATGCGCATGGATATACATTCATGCTTGCAAGCTTTGAGCAATCTTGTTTACACGAGAAGAAGGACCCGTACAGTTCCCAAGGCTCACTACGGCATAGGCCAACCTCAGCTGTAAGGCATCAGCTTCTTGAGTTTGGCTGTCTGGGATGGGGATGAATACGCTGTCGATGACAAACGATTCTTTCTCCCTGGGCGCTTGGAAACGTTCAAGTGGGAATGACCGGAATGTGCCTGTGAGTTGGTGGTAAAAAAAAAACGTCACTATCCCGCAGGGAGAACGGATGGAATGCTGCTAACGCGCTTGAACGCGCCTGACGCTAATGCGCGCCACCTCTTTTTTGAGCCCGAGTGAGTTTTGAGCTTCGGATACCCGAACGTTGCCGAGGAAGAGAAGAGACGAGGTGATGACACGATAAACTGACGTGCAGTAGAGAAAAGCGCGAACGAAAACATCGTCATGGTCGTGGTTTCACAGAATTGCCACCCGTGACACGACAGCAGGATGATTATATAATATCCATTGGGACTGGCCAATCTGTCATCAGGCAAGGACACTACCAGGGCTTCTATCTGCCTAGATCATGAGCTCGAGTCAGTCGTTGACCGATCCCACAAATGATGCCGACCGCGTACGTGTTGCGTCCCCTCTCATGACCATGGTCAAGAGTCGCTGACTGGTGTCCCCCCAGATCCGAATGAAACGGCTGGCAAAGCTGCAGGCATCTTCCGCGACCCCTTCTAACGCGCCCTCTACCTCTTCGTCACCTCCCCCACCTCCAGCGCCTTCGCCTAAACCGAAGTCCCATCCCCCAGGACCGATACGAAAGCTTGCGCCCGCCCCACCCCCTCCCGCGCACATCCCACCCAAGAAGAAAGTTCACATCGCTCCTTCTCCCTTCAATTATGATGCTTGGGAGAGCGAGATCATTGGCCAGGTCTTTCAGGTTACTCTGGATGTGCGTTTTGACCTTTCCGGCCTTTCAATCGTTCGCTTTGTGATATTGACCGGCTTTCGGAGGGCAGCCTGCGGAAGCTATGAAGAATGAATTTGAATACGTATGGCTGAAATCTGCTGTTGAGAGCGATTCTGCAGACGGTATGCCTGAGCACGCGTCTGCATATGGCACTGTATCCTCAACGCGTTGAGACAGGGAACCTTCAACTGACCCCCAACAATTTGGAATCGGTGATGATTACACGTCTCGAGTTGGATCCACAATCTACAGAGTAAGGTCTGGCTTCTGACATCCGTCCTACTACGTCTGACACTGTGCAGCCTCGACGATGACTATCGCCTCTTTCTCTCCAGGATCCCCGCTGAGCAAACCGTTTTCGAATATCTAGTTGGTTGTTGGAAGCGATTAAACGCCGCAAAGTCAGCACTTTTGAAGAAGGTTAGTGGTGATCGCGTCCTTGTGGCCGTGGTGTGCTGAAATGTTACAAGGGCCACCCACCAGTCAGCATCCAAAAGGCCCTCGAACTAGAAGAAAGCATACGCCATCTCGTCATCAGCTACATCGGCATCAACTTCCAGGCCCCTGACGCATTTTATGCTCCCCTAGGGTTCGTCCGGTTTTGCTATTTTAGATGGCTTGCTCACGCGTTGTCAACAGTAAAGATGTTGGCCCCCAAGAACTCGTGAACGTCCTCCTCTCACTCTCCACCCTGTCCACGGGGATGTACGGCGGCTCTGTGCCAACTCTCAACGGTCTTGTGCACTCTGAGATCCCACAACTTCTGCAGGACATCATTCACCGTTTTGCTCCCGATGATGGGCTTACCGAGGTCATCAGTCCCGTTGTAATCAAGCTGCTTTTCCACCCGTGTCTCTTCAGAGAAGAGGGTCTTGCTGCGAGCGACCCTCAGTGGCGCGGCGTACTCACCGGCTTGGAGGCCCTTGTAGCCCACAAGCAGATCGCAGTTATGATCACAAAAATGGACGAGTGGAATCCCGCGGATACGACTGCCGTTACGTTTGAGACGAGGAGCTTGATGGGGCCGCTCCTTCGGCTGAACGTTTTTTCTCGGGAGTGGGTACGTGAAGATGCTAATACAGACCGATGCGAAACTGAAGCCAGCCGCCAGCCGCACATCACGAAGATGTACTTTACAAACGTGGAGACCCGCCCTGCCGTGGATGTGGAATCGTCGCGTAGCAGCCTTCGGGGGACACTAAAAAGCCTGCAGGTAATATTCTCTTTGGTATCATGATAATGTGTATTGGATATTCATTCCCTTCAGTCCACGCTGTTTCAGATCTTCAACTCTATTGTACGGGCTTCTCCCGAGAGTCGAGAAGCAGTGCTGGCATACTTCTCTCGCATTATATCCCTCAACTTGAAGAGGACGGGTTTGCGGGTATGGCCACCTCCACTATACACCATCACCGACTCGGTCTGACTTTTTATTTCTCGAGGTTGATCCTGCGACCGTGGCCACTGACAGTTTCATGACGAACGTCCACCTCGTCCTCCTCCATTTTGCTGAACCCTTCATGGACGCACAATACTCCAAGGTAAGCGTCGAGCCTTATATCTGACATTGACCTCAGTGACTGGGTTTCTTAGATTGACCGCATTGATCCGCACTACTACGCCCACACATCAAGAATTGATATAAAGGAGGAGACTCGGATAAATGCGACGAGCGAAGAAGCCGCGCAGTGGGAGAATGCTCACCGCCTCGCCCCTGGTCAGTAGCATCTTCCTCCGTTTCCTTGGGAGTTATTGAAGTTCATCCAGGTGCACCGCCACCCAACTTCATCTCTGATATCTTCTACTTGGCTCTTGCCACCGGCCACTATGGTCTACAAAAGACAATACAAACGTTTGATGATCTGGGCAAGGAGCAAGATGAGGTACGAAGGCACCTCGACAACATCACCGCGGACAATACCTGGATGGGTGTAAGTGATCTCCGTGACGTACGTTCTCTCTCGTTGACATATGTGACCCGCAGTCACCTCTGCAAGCGCGGGTTGAAGCTGCAATTAAACAGATGAAGGTTGACATCCCATGCGCCCGATTTGATGCACACGCTGACAGAAGAGCTGTTTAGGACGAAATTGACAAGCTTCAAGCAGCACAGATGGCAGGAATAACGCAGCTTTATGACCCAGAGTTTCTCTTCCGAAGCAACACTTTCACCTCCTTTGTCACCTCCTGGCTTATCCGCTACGCTGATCCAAAGAAGGCCCATCCAAAGCCCGCTGTGAAGTCTGTATCTGACATGTCCCGCTTTTTATTTCCTTCCTGATGTCCCTGTCGCAGACTACCCCTTCCGAAGGAAGTGCCATTAGACTTCCGGGTCCTCCCAGAGTACATTCTCGAGGACATTACCGACTATCTTTTCTTTGCTGTTAGGTACGCCCTTGTTCTACCGGCCATCGACAGCGGCTCATGCCCCTTTAGACATGGACCATCCAGCCTCGAGCTAACTGGCAAGGAAGAAGTCCTGATCTTTACGATCACGTTCATGTTGTCAACCTGGTGGATCAAGAATCCGTTCTTGAAAAATAAGATCATCGATGTATGCCCGGTCTTCTCTGGGCCGTCTTGCTCACTGTTCTCCAACTGCCTCCCAGATACTTTACTGCGCGTGCTTTACCTATAGAGGACAAACCAGCCTTCTCGGCTCATTACTCAACTCACATCCAGTAGCACTGAAGTATCTCATGCCAGCGCTGACACATTTCTACATTGGTACGCCTATCCTGGTACACTCAGTTATCTTGTATGACCTGATACTTTATCGCAGAGGTTGAACAAACTGGCGCAAGCTCGCAGTTCTATGACAAATTCAGTACGTCGTTAATTTCGAAGCGTATCATCTCAAATGGCTCATGCATGGAACACAGATGCACGGTAGGCTGAACAAAACCTACTATTGTTACAAAAGCACTTATGAAAATTCTTAGACGGAGCATTGCCTTCGTCCTGAAGGCCGTCTGGGGAAACTCCGCTCATCGGGAAGCTCTCAAGAAAGAGACACAGTGCGCTGGTATTCTTTCGTGTCATGATCGTGCTGCTTAGACCCCTTGAGGAACATCGACAAGTTTGTTCGATTCGTCAACCTCATGATCAACGATGTCACCTATCTCATGGACGAGTCGCTTAGCGAGCTTGCTCAAATCTACAACATCCAGCAAGAAATGGCAAATCGGGAAGCCTGGAGTGCTCTGCCACTTCAACAACGCCGTGAGCGTGAGGGGCTGCTACATAGCTTGGAACGCCAGGCAACGTCATATACGCAGCTGGGAAACTCAACCGTGGATATGTTGAAGATTTTTACTGCAGAGACCAAGGAGCCGTTCATGATGCCCGAGATCGTCAATAAGCTCGCTGCCATGCTCGACTACAACCTGGATGCTCTCGTCGGACCGCGGTGCAACGACCTTCGCGTCGACAACAAGGATAAATACCATTTCAATCCGCGGCAGCTGCTCAGCGACGTTGTGCAGGTATATTTAAACCTTGGCGACCAGGACGCGTTTATCCGCGGCGTGGCGGAAGATGGACGAAGTTACAAGAAAGAGCTTTTCGAGCATGCCGCGTCGATCTGCTCGAAGAACAATCTCAAATCGCCGGCAGAGGTCGAGCAGTTGAGATCGCTCGTTGTCAAGGTCGAGGAGATGAAAGCCACACTTGAGGCAGAGGATGACCTCGGAGACATCCCAGACGAATTCCTCGGTGCGTCCATGCTCTTTCTTTGTGGACTTTCGTTCTGACTCATCCGTTCAGATCCACTGATGTGGACCATCATGCGAGATCCAGTGATCCTGCCCACCTCACGAGCTGTTATCGACCGGTCGACCATCAAGTCACATCTCCTTTCCGACGCGAAGGATCCTTTCAATCGTGAGCCGTTGGCCATCGAGGAAGTCATCCCCGGTGAGTGTTATTGCTAAAAAGAGGGCAGTTCTATCGTTCCTTAGACATTCACCCATAGATCTCGAGCTCAAGGAACGGATCGATGCCTTCCTTACGGAGAGGAAGAGGAGTAGAAAAGCAGCGTCCAGCGTGCCAGAAGGGGGAGCTATGGAGGTGGATGTAAATTAGCTACTTGTAGCGTTGTATCGTGTACCGTAGATTGCTGAAGTTAGACAGGCACAAATAGTGAACGTATGAACGCCCATTCCGCCATGCATTTCAGACTTGATTAAAAGTCATCGCGGAGAGGAGAGGACCACCAGGCTTCCTTGAGCTGGGAATCCATGCGAGGCCTTTTTCTTGCCCAAATTTCCTTGCGAGTCGTTATTCTCTTGTCGCGAATTCTACCCTCCTCGCTTGCGCTTCCTTATGCCGCGAGCCGAATCGGTGCCTCTGCCTCGCCCGCGCGACCCTCGGCCCCTCCCACCTCTGCCACGACCTCTCGCTGGCTTCGCAGAAGGTGGTGCTGAGGGGAAAGAGGAAGACTCAGCACAAAGGCGGAAACACGCACATTACACATGGAGTTACATACCTGGAGAAGCAGTTACTTCGACCTCTTCGTCCTCGCCGTAATCAGTGCCCGCATCAGTACCGGTGTTGACGCTTCCCTTTGGTGTCGGGGCTACGCTCTCATCTCCGCTTTCCAAAGTAAGCGCGCTGCTGTCGCTCTCCGCGGTAACGTGACTCGTGGGCCGCGCGGCCGCTCCGCCCCCTCTCCCCCGGCGCCCTCCTCGACGCCCTTTGGTGGGTGGAGGTGGCGGCGGCGGCGGCGATGGGGAGGAAGAGGTGGTGGAGGCCGAATCTCGCACGCGACGGGATGAGATGATGGAGTCTAGCGCTTCGTCGTACGGCAGGGCGAACTCTTTGCGGAAGTATGGGTGCAGGGAGAGGTTATCAGACGGAGAGGGCGAGTCGATGGCGCTCGGTGTGGAATGTGAGGAACCGGGCGATTCAAAGCCCTCGGCATCCTGAACAAAAAAGAAAAGAAAAAGAGTCCCCAGTTGAGCGTTCGTCAGAAAGATGTTCGGGGAAGGGAGACGACGGTTCAGAAGGATTTGGACGCACAAGGTTCTCTAGGGCTTCGATATTGTAGCAGCCTCGGAGTTTCTCCCATATATCGTCAATGGTCACGTATCGACCCGTGTCTTGGTGGATGACGGTCCTTATGGATAAGACGTGAAAGTGACGATGAAGGCCAATCGGGCGCGTTCGCATTATGGACCGGAAGAAAGCTATTTCCCCCTCGACAGTGTCAAGGAAAGGTATAGAATGGTCAGGGCTATCGCGTATTTCCATAGCCGCCCCTAGTGGTGTCTGCGAACGTGGAGTTGAATTTGAGGAGGAGAATGACGTGCTTCCGGGGTCTTCGTGTTGTATGAGTGACCAAGTGTCCGATGTCTCTCAATTCAAAGCATGTCCGCGGTGTCGCTTTGTCAATTTCTACCACTACGCTCGCCTCTCTGACGCACTAGGATCTAACACCTTGTGTCTTGGGATCATTGACTCGAAAGGTCGCTACGACACCGCGCTTTTTCCTGGGTTTTTTTTGTAGAACTATCAAAAGAGTATCTCCTTCCGGGATTTTCCCACTCGTGACTTACACATCCGGCGATAGCGTGCATCTTTGTCGACCGCATATGTATTTGGTCTCACTTTGACGCTTATGATTCTCGAACACCTATTGTGTGGCATGTGGAAGAAGTTGTGGCTCCATTGGTGGTCTGTCCGTTGCTGCGCACACCAAACTTTTGGTTTCTTTCTCATTTAAGCCGTCGTTCAACGTCTTTTTTTGTCGCCCTTCGTCTCTCTATCGCGTGCTACACTCGCCATTGCCCTTCGAATAACTCAAACACAGAGCTAGCCCCGAGAATCTGAAAGGGTAGCCAACCAAACCGCTCTCCGATTGTCAACCTTCTTCCCAGACACACACGCTCGGGCCGCCTTCCGCTTCACGCGTGTCACTACCTACATTCGCCCTCTGAAGACTCCAGACGGCTCCAGATCTTCTCACACATAACCTCAACATGAAGCTCGTACAGAAGTTGAGTCCCTATCGGGGTGACCCTTCTCTGGTCTCGAATCCTTCCTGTGCATCCATCACTTCGACCACTCGCACACGTTCTCGGGCAGAGCTAACAGCGGATGTGAACCCCCGCAATGCCCACCACTCTTACGGAAATGCACCCAAGCCCAATTCAAAGCAACGCCCGAGCCCCAGACCTGACGGTGGCGGCACGCCGCGCAGGCAAAAGCCCGTTCGACGAGGCGTCGGCCACTCGGCCACAGCCTCCATAAAGCGAGCAGGTGGCACGAGATGTGCCAACGACGATGCCGGGTTTCTCGAGGCGATCTCGATTGGCGAAAGTCTGGAACGCGGCTTAGACGCGTTCCTTCCACTTCTTGAAAGCGTTCCCCCGCTGTTTCGCTCTCGCGGATATCACCGCCGGAAAAACGAGTTTCTTAACGTGAAAGGCATCCTCTCGGTGACAGTCAGGACCCTCAAAGCTACACGACGAGGGGATGTACGCAACATTGCCCAGCAATACATTTTGTTCAAACACATGATCTACGACAACCTCCGTAGCCTCCTCTTGTGGTTGGACTCAGAAATGGAAAGACATAAAGTGGCTCAGCAGAAGAGTACGCTCTGGTTAAGCCCGTATCACTCATGGATCTGACTGTCTTCCTACCAGGGATTGATAAGTTACCGTCGCAAACTCGTAGGGATGTGCAAGCACCGCGTTCCCCTCGACCACAGCCCCAGCCC
>Ga0137394_10001142_pt1 | contig 19197 bp, 15 predicted proteins | sample czobulk116metaG_FD_108278 | JGI IMG/M metagenome (GOLD analysis project Ga0137394, IMG submission 108278) | Vadose zone soil microbial communities from Angelo Coast Range Reserve, California, USA - czobulk1.16 metaG | ecosystem: Environmental > Terrestrial > Soil > Vadose zone | place: USA...
ACACCCGTCGCAAGAGACGTTGATTGAGGATCATCTCGAGCGATGACGCAACGGCGTAAGTATCGCCACAAAACGCCAGCAACCGTTCGAACACTGAACGACACGATCCAGCATGAAGTGTCGAGATCACCAGGTGCCCGGTGAGCGCCGCGCGCACGGCGATTCTGGCCGTTTCTTCGTCGCGAATCTCACCAATCACCAGTACTTGGGGATCCTGGCGCAGCAAATGACGCGAGGCCGTCGCAAATGTAAGTCCGCGAGCGTCATTGACCTCCGTTTGCATAATCGCCGGAATTACTTGCTCGACGGGATCTTCAATCGTAATGATGTGCCGGCCGCCAAGCTCTCCCAGAAAACGAAGGCACGAATAGATGGTCGTGGTTTTTCCGCTGCCGGCTGGGCCGGTCAACAAGAGCAGACCGGCATGGCGTCTAAGGAAACCTTCCAATTGCGTGCAAGCTGCCAAAGGCAGCTCCAGCTCCTGCAGCGTTGGGACCGCGCTATTGGCAAATAAACGCAGGACGATTTTTTCGCCCGTGACGGTCGGATACGTTGCTACTCGCAAGTCGTTCTTTGCGCCCAGATCCGCTTTATTGATGCGGCCATCCTGCGGCATCGACTCCTGATAAGTCTTCAACCGAGCCAGAAATTTGATGCGGCCGAACACTCGTTCAGCCAGCGGCTCGGGCAAGGTATCGGTCGCAGTGAGGATGCCGTCGAGGCGGAAGCTTAGCTGTGCTGAGTGGCCAAGCATCTGCAAGTGGACATCGCTCGCACCAGCTTGCTCCGCACGGCGCACAATTTCCTCCAGCACCTGCGGTGCTGATGGGCCAGGGGCCTCGAGGCTGCCGCTTAGCGCCATTGGCGTTCAGTCAGAAAAATCATCCGGGGTAAGGAGAAAGTCGCATAGGTCTGCCCGTTGGCAAGTCGAAAGGCAACGATCGGATTGTCAGGAATGTAAAAGGATCGCCGCCTGCGGAGAGTCCTGGATGGAACTCAATTGGGAATTTCCACGAAGGTTGCCTTCTCGGTCTCCCCTTCCGGCCCTGCCAAATTGACATTGCCGCTGGTCTCCGACTTGAAAGCGAACGTTCCGTCGATGTCCTGGTGATCAGGCCGGGTGAAATGAATATGCCCGCTGGGGGTATCGTAGGTGAACGTGCCGTTCTCATCATTCTGACCTTCCCGATTCTGCGGTGACGGGTGAAAAGTATAGCTGTGATCGATGTGAAAATTGATCGAGTACATCGCGCCAACCGGCTCTGAGAAATTAAAGCTATCGGTGACCGTGAATTCAAAGCCCGCGACGTCATTGATGGCGGGTTGGGTCTCCGGAACCACTGCCCCCGCAGCCAACTGTTCAAAGGCACGCGCTTGGAGATTGACTATTTGCATTTTTAGCTGCATTCTTTTGCATGCAATTCTGCTCAAGTTGTTGTGCTCTAGCGACGTACGGATTGCTTCAATTTGCTGCGTTTAGCTCGCTCTCCCAGGAGCCTCCAGGCTCGGTAGACAAGTCGTTTTTCATCGGACCGGGAGCTGACGCCACTGTTTACACAATCACGGTTCAGACTGACGGCAAAATCCTCGTTGGCGGGGCTTTCGACCAATACTACGGAACCAACCGCCACCGCCTCGCGCGGGTCAATCCTAATGGCAGCGTCGATCCTACGTTCGATTCGCCCATCACAGACCCGGTGGCGCACGTCCTTGCGATTGCAGTGCAGACTAATGGCCAAATCCTGGTCGGCCTGGATGCGGGAACCTCATTGATGCGGTTGAGTTCGAGCGGGGTGGTGGATACCAACTTCAACGTTCTCGGCGCGGGCCCTAATGGAGCAGTCCATGCCATCGTATTACAACCCGACGGAAAGATTCTTATCGGCGGGGAATTCACACGCTACAATGGCGCTCTGAAGGGGCGGATCGCGCGACTGAATACCGACGGAACGCTCGATGGTTTGTTTAACCCATTGTCAGGGGCCGATTATGATGTGTTCGCCATTGCGTTGCAAGCGGACGACCGAATTATCGTCGGAGGACAGTTTCAATTGTTTGCGGGGCTGACCCGAAACTTCATTGCGCGGCTGAACCCAAACGGATCGCTTGACGGCACATTCGGCGGAACAGGCGCAAATTATTATGTGGATACGATCGCGATCCAGCCGGATGGAAAAGCAGTCATCGGTGGGTTCTTCAGCAGCTATGATGGCCATCCACAAAATGCGGTGGCGCGTCTCAACACGAATGGGACCTACGATGCCAGCTTTCAGTCGATACCGGAACTCGAGGATGGAACGGTTGCGGCGCTGCAACTGCAGCGGGATGGCAAAGTCGTGGTCGGCGGCGACATGACCCAGGGTCACCTGGTGCGGCTCAATACCGATGGAACCAAAGATTCAACCTACCAGCCTGGTTATGGACCGGGAGACGATGTCTATGCCATGACTACTCAGGCGGATCAAAAGATCCTGATTGGCGGTTTATTCACGAGCGTGGATATCGCCAGTACGCCGCACTTTGCGCGGATTAATGCCGACTTGAAGATGTTCAATCCGACTAGAACCGGCTCGCAGTTTTCTGCACAAATCCAGACGGTTGCTGGAAAAACCTATCGTCTTGAACACCAGACGGTGCTTGGCTCGCCCACCTGGACGTCGGTCCTCGGCTCCGACGTTTCTGGTGATGGTAGCATGAAGCTCATTCACGACCCGAATGCCAGCTCAACGCCTAGATTCTATCGGGTCTTCGGACAGCCGGACTGAAGTTACAAAGTCGTCGGCTGTAAAAACCGCCCTTGCGTGCATTCATCACAAGAATGCGTGATAAGCACTCGCCAATCGTCCTTCCGTCCAAATCTCCCGCACGAAAAACTCCGGCACTTCTTCTGCTAAAGAAGTAACCGCGATGCTTGCCAATCTCAGAACGGGGTGGAACAACCGCAAGGGCAGTGGCGCCGTCGACCTGGTCATTGTGATCGCAACCATCATCCTCGCGTTCGTGGTATTGGGACTGCCTGTGATCAGTCGGCCAGTCAGCCGCTCCCCTCGCATCTCTTGCGTCAGCAACCTCAAGCAAGCCGCCCTCGCTGCGCGAATCTGGTCAAATGATCACGGGGATATGTTTCCCTGGGCCGCTCCGATGAGCACCAATGGAGTCAAAGAGTTGGCAATGTCTGGCAATGTTGCCGCCCTGTTTTTATCTATGAGCAACGAGATCGCCAGTCCCAAGGTCCTGACCTGCCCTGCTGATAGCGCCAGAAAACGCGAAGTGGACTTCTCTAAATTGCGGAATAAGAACATCAGCTATTTCGTGGGACTGGATGCGGATGAAGCACAACCGCGGTCGGTTCTTTTCGGTGACCGAAACATTTTGGGAGGAGTAATGGGAAGTAATCGAGTGATAATGGTGTCGGCAACAAACGTGATGACGTGGGGTTCTGATATCCACCGCAACGCCGGAAATATCGCATTGGGCGACGGAAGCGCGCAGCAAGTGAGCGGCAAAGGTCTACAGAACCAGTTCCAATCTCAATTTCAAGCGGTTGCGGCTGCGAATTGGGCACGATTTGCCCTTCCATAGTCCTTGAACGGCGGATCACGACACGATTCGGTCCGTTTGATCCAGAGCGGCTTTTGAGCTCAGAGCAAATTTACGGGAGCGTTCGTTTCGATGATCCCTTTGGAGATAGCGTGACGCGTCAAGCCGGCAACGTCGTGGATGTTCAACTTGTTCATCACCTGCTGCCGATGCTTCTCGACGGTCTTGATGCTAATGGACAACTCCGAGGCGATCTGTTTGTTAGCGTAGCCTTCGGCGATGAGTTGGAGTACTTCGGCTTCCCTCGAAGTCAGCGTGTTGGTCTTCTTTCTCACCGGGGCGCCGCGCGAGAACGAATCGCGGCATTGGTCGAGGAGTCGCTTTGAAATGGAGGGGCTGAAATAGGCGTTGCCCTTTTTGGCTTCACGAATTGCTTTCAATAGATCGTTCGCCGCTGTTTGTTTTACCAAATAACCGGTGGCGCCGTCTTCGATCAGTTGCTGAACCCGTTCGTCATCGCTGTAGGATGAAAGCACCAGCACGCGGGTGCTTGGCACTTCGCGGGTGATCTGGCGCGCCGCTTCCACTCCGTTAAGCACAGGCATTACCAGATCGAGCACGACTACGTCTGGACGTAGTTTTTTGGCCAATTGAACCGCTTGGCGGCCATTTTCCACCTCGCCGACGACCTCAACGTCCTCCGCGGAATTGAGGAGGAGTTTCAGGCCTTCGCGTACAACTGTATGATCGTCTGCGAGTAAAACCGTGATTTTCATAGTGTGAATGTTGGGAGCCGCCGTCCAGCAACGAGTCGGGGAAGAAATCCCTTCGGCCGATGCTGAGCTGAGTTCGAATTTGTCATCGTACGAGTGTGCAGTCATTGACGAAACTGCTAGATTTGCTTTCGCAAGACGTTAGAGACAAAGCGCCAAGGAGCAAAATAGGGTACTAACCTACGAGTTCACGGCGCGAATTTCATCCGACTGACTAATTTGTTCCTGGGGCTGTGAGCGGGCCTCTGCCCATTCCCGCGCTTAAACCTGGACTAGAGCCGCCCGCGATCTGGCTTTGGGAGGGGAGGGGTCGCGCCTCCAGGACGCCTCGGCTGCTGGTTTATGCGGCAGGGTGCAGATGACGATGGTACCTCTTCTGCCAGAACCTTTAACCTGCAAAGAAGCGTCGATCACACTGGCCCGGTGGCTCATGATATGCAGGCCCATCCGACCGGTTGCCTCCTCCTTCTCCGGGAAGGGAAGCCCGTCATTTTTGATGCTTAAAATCGTCTTCTCCGGAGTATTCAATAAGGAGATGTCCACTTGTTTGGCTTGTCCGTGCTTCACCGCATTGGTAACAGCTTCCTGGGCGATTTTATAGAGCTGGCTGACCACGTCCATGCTGAGGGCAGGGATCTCGCCGGAAACGGTGAAGTCACATGTAATCCCAAAAAGGCTGGTTACGTGTGTGGCCAGGCCTTTGAGCGCAGACCCCAAATCCTCACCTCTCCAATCCATCGAGGCCAAGCCCTTGGCGACATTGTGAGCATTGTTGATGGTCTTGAAGACAAGGCTTTGGATCTTGCCCGCGTCTACAGCCTCGTCGAGGCCTTTGTTTTGCAGGCGCAATTCCAGTCCCTTTAGCATCAGGGCAATCCCATTGAGATGCTGGCCGAGGTCATCATGGAGGTCGATCCCGATGCGCTTGCGTTCGCGTTCGGTTGCTTCAATAAGTTCGTTCTCCAATCGCTTGCGCTCGTTGATCTGACGCTTGAGTTCGGCGTTGGCGCGGGTGAGGTCGGCTGTGCGCTCTTTGACGCGAATCTCCAGCTTTTCGCGCGCTTCTGAAAGCTCTTCGTTGCGGGCGCGAAGCTGCTCCTGGGTTTTGGTGAGCGCTTCAACCGTTTCACGAAGCTTCTGCGCATTTTCCTCCCGTTCCGTAATATCCTCTGCCAGACCAGCGATACGATAAACCTCGCCCGCCTCATTGAGCACTGGAAATACGCGCTGATGAATCCAACGCGTGGTACCGTCCGGGCGGACGATTCGGAAATCTTCATTGAACTCGCCACGCACCATTTTAGGAAAGGCCTCGAGCACATGGCCCAAATCTGCGGGATGAACTGCCTCGACCCACGCGCGGGGGTTTTTATAAACCTCTTTGCGAGACCGGCCCCAAATCCGTTCGTAGGCGGGACTGATATAACTGATCCGCCCAGGCGCATCATCAGTCGGGTTTTCGCTCATGAAGAACACGGCCCCGATGTTCTCGCCCAATTGCCGGAAGCGCTCTTCGCTTTCCCGCAACGCCGCATCCGCCCGTTTGCGATCTTGGCGCATCTCGGCTTCGCGCAATTCGCGTTCAACCGCCGGCACAAGGCGCGCCAGCTTATCCTTCATCAAGTAATCGTGGGCCCCGGCCTTCATGGCCGCGACGGCCATATCTTCACCGATTTGGCCTGATACCAGTATGAACGGGATATCAACGCCGCGTCCCTGCACGATGCGCAAAGCATCCAGACCGCTGAATCCGGGCATCGCGTAGTCGGAAATAACGATGTCCCAACGCTGCCGATCCAGAACCGCCTTTAGGTCCTCGGCGGACTCAACACGTTGATGGTCGATTTCGTACCCGCCGTGCTTGAGATGACGCAGCAGGAGCATGGCATCGTCATCGGAATCTTCCACTAACAGGATTCTAAGAGGCTGTTTCATATCCGGGGTGAGTCCTGGAGAGGACCGTTATATAGGCTGAGGCCAGGGAAGGGTAAGCAACCGAGAGCGCCTGGGTACTGGAGCGCGTTCAGTTGAGATTTCCATGCACAAACCGTATTAACCTTTGGTAGTAGTGCATAGTGGGGTGAATACCTCCGCTGCTCTGGATTGTAGCCCGCCCCCAGCGATCCAACCGCGGGCATACGCGCACCGACTGTAGGTTACCCCCCCTTGTCATCAGCTCGCAGCTTGATAGTGAGATGATCTCCTAAATCCCAGCGTTTTCGAGAGAGTTGTTCCGATCATCGAGCTATACCCGGATCAGGCCTGCTGACTACGACTTTATGGCGCAGCCCGCAGCAAACGTCATTTATCCAGGCAGACGCGGATTAATTCCGTCAGTTTCGCCGGGGCGTAGGGCTTGGGAAGGAAGTTTAGCTCGGTGCGTGTGCGGAAGTGCTCGTCCAACAGTTCGCGACTGTAACCGCTGGTGAAGATTACTTTGAGGTGCTGTTTGTCTTTCCAGAGTTTTTCCGCAAGCTCCAGCCCGGAAATCTTTTGAGGCATGACGACATCCGTCAGAACGAGATCGATTTCATCGGAGTGTTGCTGCCAGACGCTTAGGGCCTCAACACCATTACCGGCCTGGCGAACATTGTAACCGTATTCGCGAAGCAGCGCCGACACAAACTCCCGCACCGGTTCTTCGTCTTCGACCACCAGAATCGTTTCGCTTCCACGAATGGCCTGGGGAGAGGCTGGCGCTTTTTCTTCCGGCTCCACCTGCTTGTCACTGGAGGGCAAATAGATTTTGAAAGTCGAGCCCACTCCAACCTTGCTCTCGACCTCGATCCAGCCGTTATGTTGCTTGATCAGTCCGTAGGCCGTTGCCAGCCCCATGCCGGTGCCTTTGCCGACCTCTTTGGTCGTGAAAAATGGTTCAAATAGCCGGCTCTTGGTGTGATCATCCATCCCGCACCCGGTGTCGGTCACGCTCACGCAGACAAAATCCCCGATGGCAGCTTCAGCATGGGAGCTGGCGTAGATCGGAGTAATCTGACTAAGGCTCGTTTTGATCACCAACAGTCCTCCCTGCGCCATGGCGTCCCGAGCATTGACGGCGAGGTTCAAGAGCACCTGCTCGATGCTGCAGACATCCACTTCAGTGAAGGGCAGGGGCTCGGTGAAATGATACTGCAAGGTAATATGTTCGCCAATCAGCCTGGCCAGCATGTCACTGAGATGGCGCAGCAGCTTGTTGAGATCGACCACTTCCATGCGCATGATCTGTTTGCGGCTGAAGGCCAGCAATTGCTGCGTTAGATTGGAGGCCCGCTCGACTGCCTGCGTGATTTGCTTCAACGATTCGACCGTTTTGGAATCAAGATTGGGATTGCTCAGACGCAGCGACGCATGCCCCTGGATGACGGTGAGAATGTTGCGAAAATCATGCGCGACCCCCGCGGCCAGGTGTCCGATGGCTTCCATCTTTTGTGCCTGGCGCAATTGCGATTCCAGTTGGAGCCGCTGCGAAATGTCGTTTTCGCTGATGAGCGCGAAGGGCTCGTTGCCGAGAGTCATCAACTCAGCGCAGAGCAAGGTTGGTTTCTCCTGGCGATCTTTCGTGCGGATCCTGGTTTCGACGTTCCGAAGTGATTTACCCTCGCCGAGTTGATCCAGGAGCACCTTTCGCGCGGCCGGATCCGGCCAGAGGTTCAGGTCCAGCGAGCTTTTCCCCACCAGTTCATCGCGATCGTAACCGGTCATTTCCACGTAACTATCGTTCACGTCGAGGTAACGATAGTTTTGCAGGGACTGGATCGACATGGGAACCGGACTGGATTTAAATGCTTTGCCAAAGCGCTCTTCTGACAGACGCAGTTGATTTTCGGCTTGTGTCCGTTCGGCTATTTCCTGCTTAAGCCTCTGGTTTGCGACCTGCAGCTCAGCCGTTCTCGCACCGACCATCTTGTCCAGGTCGAGCAGTTGGGATTTCGCGTGTTGTGTCAGATACCACTTCTTGATCAACGCATGCGCCATCTGCAGCACCTCGATATTATCGAAGGGCTTTTTCAGAATGAGCACGCTATCGGAATGTCCAAATTGGCGCGTGATATCTTCCCACGAATAATCCGAATAGGCAGTGCAGATAACTACTTGCAGCTCGGGATAAATCTCCCAGATGCGCGAGATGGTTTCGACGCCATCCCAACCGGGGGGCATGCGCACATCGACGAACGCCAGGGCATAAGGCCGGTCTTGCTGCAACGATTTGCGCACCAGTTCCAGTCCTTCCTGGCCTTGAAGCGCCGAATCAATTTCAAACGCAGGCGTATTGGCCGCTTGATTCGATTCCCCGAACAGCAACGCTTCTTCATCTTCGAGCGAGGCCGAGGTCGGCTTGGGTCGCGCCAGAATTTTGCGAATGTCGTCGTGAATCGCCGAATTATCGTCAATGACCAGGATACGATGGTTCATGCTGCCTCTGGAAGGTTTGGGCGCGCCAGTTTTGGAGCCGACAAAGGCAGTTCGAGAACGAACGTCGCCCCTTGTCCCGGCCCGTCGCTCCGCGCATAAAGCGAGCCGCCCATTTCCCTGGCGGCGAGCGCGCCGCTATGGAGACCGAATCCATGGCCGTCGCGCTTGGTCGTAAAGCCATGGGAGAAAATCCGCGTCAGATTTTCCTGCGTGATGCCAATGCCGTTATCGCTCACCGAAATTTGCACGATGTTTTGAGCCGTCAGCGAAATGGAAACTGTCAGGCGCTTATCCCTTTTGGCCGCCGCATCCATCGCATATTTGGCGTTGCGAATCAGGTTGACCAGGATTTGCAAGACCTTGTGCTTATCGAGCGACATCACCGGGATCTCCTGGTATTCGCGCACCACCAGGATTCCGTGCCGGGAGAGCGCCGCCGTATGCATTTGCAATGCGTCTTCGACCAGGTTGCGAATCGACAAAGATTCAATGATGCCTGAGACGCGCGCGTAATTCTGCTGCATGGCCACGATTTCTTTGATGTGTTCGATATTCTTGGTCAGCAACTCGAGTTCTTTGAGCAGGTCCTGTTGTTCCTCGCCCAACCGCTCGGCCAGATTGGTCAAGTAACTTGGGATGATCTTGCCTTTGGGATCATTGGTGAGGAAACCGGCCAAATCGGCAGAATTCTTGTTCAAGAGCAGGATCACGTCCCTCAACCTTGAAGTGCGCGAATGGCGCACCTGGTTGCAAATGAGGGTCGAGGAAACATTCACGCTATTGAGGACGTTGCCGACGTTATGAAGCACGCCGGTCGCGACTTCCGCCATGCCAGCGTAGCGCGAGCTTTCCAACAGCCGCTTATTCAAGAGCTCCAGCTCTTCTTCAGCCTGCTTCTGTTCGGTGATGTCGAACAACACACCGCGCAATGCCTGCGCTACTCCATCCTCCATCGTAAACGTGCTGATCTCCCGCAGCCAGACGGCTCGTCCGTCCGCTGCGATCATCCGGTATTCGAACTGGCTGGGCTTCTCCTGCTCGAGTCCTTTGATGCGAAAACTCTGCGCCAGCAATTGATCATCCGGATGAATATGGCTGAACCAAAATCTCCGGTCCGAAATCCACTGTTCTCGCGGATAGCCCAGCAGTCGCTCGGCTTGCTCGCTCACGAAAGAGAACTCGAAGCTCTTCGGATTTGCTTCCCACACGACTCCCTGGATCGAATTGACCAGCGTCTCAAACTTCTGCCTCGAGACCCGAAGCTCGGCTTCGACACGCGAACGCTCCCCAATCTCGAGCTGCAATTCCTTGGTTCGTTCATCGACTCGCTTTTCCAATCCGGTCTGGGCTGCGGACAACGCCGCGTCCCGCTCCTGGATGCCGCTCAACATCTCGTTGAACCGATCGATCAGCACACCCATTTCGTCCGTCGACGTCTTATCCGCACGAATCGAATAATTCTTCCGGCTGGCCACCTGGTTGGCTGTGTCGGCCAGGTGCATGATGGGCGCTGAGATCAGCCCTTGCAGCCAAAGTGAAAGTAAAAATGCCACTACCGTGGCGGAGAGCATGACCAGCCCGATAATGCCCAAATAGGTCTGGAGCCGCTCACGAATCAGGCGTAAATCCGATTGGATCAACACCGTTCCGATCACCTCTCCATCAAAACGGATTTTGTGAAAGAGATTCAGCGTCGCGGCTTCGAAATTCAGCCCTTCATCGCGCACCCGCGGCGGAGGGGTCTCTTTTGTCTTCTCCCGGTAATAGGTGGCGAAGACTTCACCGTTCTGATCATAGAGGCAGGCCGAGAGCACATAGGGCTCGGCGCGCAATGCGGCCAATGTTTCTTTAGCAGCGCTCTTATCCTTGAAGCTCAAGGCGGCTGAGCTATTGGCGCCGATCACGTCGGCCATTACCTGGGTATTATGTTTGAGGATCTGCCGAGTTCCGGCATGCTCGAAAAACAGAATCGCGGCGCAGGCTACCAGCAGCGCCACACTGCAGGTCAGCATGATGATCAGCGTGAGCTTGCGCTTGATGGTGCTGGCAAAGAGCCACTTGTTCATTCCTTGGCTCCTTTCTTGACCCTCTTGGCCAACCGCAGCAGCTTGGAGCTGATTGAAAGTTTCACCCTCTCCGCAGCTTCTGGGTTCACTTCGAAGCGCAGTTGCGTATCTTCGAAGACAAAATTGATCATCCCGCCCGCATCCAGGAACTGGTCCGTCTCACCGATGGTCAACACCGGTGATTTTCTCGTCGCATCTAAAAGCTGCGGCACGCGCCTGCTTTCAGAGTTCGAGATAAACACGATTTGACAGTTCTTCGCCTCCTGCGAACTGGAGATCCGTTTCACCTCGAACGAGCGGCCATGTGCTTTCTTATCACTGAGCAAAGATCTCAATTTGACCGTAAATTCATCTTCGCCAAAAACAGCGATTTGGATCGGGGTCGTTTCCGAAGAGAAGGCTTCGGCGGGCCACTCGACAAATTTCGCGAAATTATAGAGGAACGCCGCTTTGAGCTCCGTCTCTGAGACCGCTGCCCCGCACGCCATGCCCGCGGAGAAAAGCACTCCCAGCAAGCACAAGAACCCGCAGGCGGCTTTGCGGAGAAAGTCTGCCTTGACGATCCGTTGCGTTTGTCGCATTAGGCTCATGTCTCTCGAGAAAAATTGAGCCTCGGATTAAAAGCGGAACGTTATTTTTCCGAACACGCTCGTCTCCACTTCGGTGGTTTGAGTCTGGATATATGAGGGAGCAAACTCCTGGTGTTGGCTGAAGATGTTTTGACCCACGATCGAGAACTCCCAGTTCTTATTTGGCCGCCACCCCAGCCGCGCGTCCCAGGCGACATAACTCGGCACATTGCGATTGAACAAGGCATCGACGTACCGCAAGCCCAGGTCCAACTCGAGATGGTGCGGCAGGTCCATGAGCGAGCGGATGCTCAACTGATGGTGCGGACTGTCATGTTCGGCCCCTTCCAGGACCGGGTCATTGCTCCCGGGCTTCTTGTGCAATTGAATGCTCCAGGCCGTGTAATTGACGTGCACTCGCCACCATTCGCTTAACTGGAAACTGCTGGCCAGTTCGGCGCCGTAGGTTTCTCCATTGATCAAGTTCGCAATCGTAAATGGAATCACAAGGTGTGTGGGCGGCGGATTGGTTTCCACGAAAGGCGCTCCGGGTTCCAGTGAGCGCTGCCGGTCGTAAATGTTATAAAACGTGGCCAGGTCCAGCGTCACCCGCGGATGCGGCTGGATGCGGTAGCCAAGTTCGAATGCGATCAGTTCCTTTGAATCCATGTCCCGACTGCCAAACTGCGAGACCAGGGCTGGAAAAGGCGCCACCGCACCCGGCGGGAAAACCTGGCGGTTAATCCGGATGTCGTCCTCTGCCCGGGAGGGGGTGCTGATTGCACGCGACGCTGCGAACCAGGCTGTCTGTTTCTTGGTGATGCTCCATGACAACCGCGTGCTGGGCTGAACCTCCCACCCGGTATAGTCGTTGTGTTCCAGTTTCGCTCCGAGTGTCAGCCGCAGCTTGTCCGGGATGATCTGGACCTCGTCCTGAACAAACCCGCTGTAGAGCGATGCCGTCCGTTTCGTCGGATTGAACATCACGGCAAAGCGGTTATCCAATTTGTCTGCGGTGACGTTATATCCGAGGCCCAGAACAATATCCTGTCGTTCGCCCAATGGGAACCGGTGCTGCAGGTCCAGATCGAACGTGTCACGTCGCTCGGCGAAAACGACCCGGTCGCGGTCGGTTCGATCGTAGTAAAGCTTCAGCGCCAACTCTGAGTTCTCTGAGAATTGATGGTTCCACCGCCCCAAAACGTTGCCGCCATAAGTGTTGACCCTGTCGCGCAACTCCTCCGAATACGGCGCGTTCAACGAAGGAACCGTGACTGCCTGGTTCAGGTTGCCGGTGTAGACGTCGCCTTGCAATGTGAAGAGATTTTGTACGCCCGGTTCCCAATCGAAACGGAACCCACCATGCCACATTTGCCAACTGTCATGAGCGGGGGAGCCGTCAGGCAGATCCGAGTTGTCGCGATTGAGGTATTTGCCATAAATGCGGTAGTAAGCGTCTTCACCCACTTTTCCACCTGAGCGAAAGGTGGCAAATCCCTGTTCCTCGTTGCCTCCGCCGACCGTAACGAGAAGTCCTTGCGTATCTTTAGCCCTTTTGGTGGTGATGTTGATCACTCCGTTCACGGCGTTGGCGCCCCAGAGCGCCGCGCCTGGACCGCGAATCACTTCGATGCGGTTGATATCCTCCAGTGGCAAATCCTGGACGTGCCAATAGACGCCGGCAAACAGAGGCGTGTAAACGCTCCGTCCGTCAATTAAGACCAGCAGTTGGTTGGCGAATTCATCATTGAATCCGCGCGAGCTGATGGCCCAGGTATGAGAATCCTGGCGAGCAACTTCCAACCCTGGCGCCAGGCGCAACGCTTCGGGAATGCTGGCGGCGCCCGAGCGGCGGATATCTTCCTGGGTGATTACATAAATGGCGGCGGCTGCATCGGAGAGCTTTTCCGGGCGCTTTGAAACCGAGGTCACCTCGATTTTCATCAGCGCCTCCAGATCCATATCCATGACGTTGGTGCCGGAAGTGGCCATGTGGTCCGCCGCCATGGATGGCAGCAGAACAGTGCATCCAGCCAACACTATCGCCAATTGCTTCCACTTCCATTTGCGATGGAAGCAACTTTTGGCGCGGGTAATTCGCGATGAGCTTTTCATTGTATCTATCCCCATGACCACCACGTTTTCGTTCTTCTTTGCACCCCGGGCCTGCCCCGGTAAGAAATGCCCGGCTGGTGTTTTTTTGCACCAGCACCGGTGGGTCTATCGGCCTTCGGCCCGGCCCTCTTAAGCAAATCGCGGAATTTTACGTTGGAGCGACAAAGGCTTAAGCAAAGCGCCCGAATTGCCGATCTAGATGAAGCACGTTTATGGCCGCTCAAAAATCTGAATATCTGAATCCTGAAAGGCCCTTCGCTGGTCAGCCGGACAAACCCGACGAGCCGGCGTTCATTTTCCTTCCCAGCGACCTGGCCAAAATTGTCGCCCAAATCAAACGCATGGAATTCAGCCCCTATTTGCGCGGCTGGATCGAAGAATACGAAAAGGTAGGCCAACGCGGACGTTTTCTCTGGCAGTGGTGCTTAAAAGGAGTCGGCCTCACCACTCTTCCCTCCGTTCTCCCGAACCTGCGCGAGCACGTCATCGAGACCAAGATGCTCAGCATTCTCTACGGGACGCTCATCGACGACATTGCCGATCGCGAGCAAGACCGCGAAATGCTTCAGATGGCCATCAGCCTCGGCTCCGACGACGACTGGTTGGCCGAGCGCCTGGCGCTTTGGACCGGCCGCCGCCGGGACTACCTCCAGATGATCGCTCGGCTCTGGGCGGAGGCCTGGAGGCGGTGCCAATCGTATCCGCGCTTCTCCGAATTTGAATTCCTGCTCCGGTTCGACAACGAGCAATCGCTCAACGCCATGCGCTACGCTTTGCTGGCCAACCAAAGCCCCTCGATTCTTAACAGCATCGAGCATGATCTTTATCAACCGCATAACATGCAGATCATGTTTATGGCATCGGTCGACCTTTGCGCTTCCCCTGGCTTCGACGTCAATGAACTGGGGATCGCTCGCGAGATCTTTTGGCACGCCCAACGCATGGGCCGAATCGGAAACATGCTTACCACCTGGGAGCGCGAAGTTCTCGACCGCGATTTTACCAGCGGCGTCTTCGCCCATGCCTTGGCCCGTGGCATTCTCGCGCCATCGGATCTGCGCAAATTGCCGGCGCATGAAATCATGTCCATGCTTGAAACCGGCGAGTGCCAGGCCCATTTCATCCGGGACTGGAAAGCCCATCGCGAGCAGATGTCAGAAAAAATTCAGAACGTCCATTCCTGCGACCTCACCTGCTACTTGCAAGGCTTTGAGCAGCTCATCGGCCTTCACCTCGGAAGCCGCGGGTTGATGTAACACCAGCGCCTGTGATGAACGCAGAAGAAGCTCAAATTTTTGCGGAGCTCTCTGGCCGGATCACCGAGTTGCGTGAAATGAACGTCGACCTCCTCATCAGAATCGGTTCGGTCCAGGCCGCCCTCAACACCCTCGTCAGTCTCCACGCCCAAACCAACCTCACTGCGCTTGATCATTACACCTCCCAGTTCTTTTCCATCCGCGACGCCATCGCCGCCGCCCTGCAGAATCTGGGGATGCAACAAGCATTGGAAGACTTCCTCAACAGGACCCAATCCGCCCCGTCCGAGCCCTTGGCCGACCGCTCCCTCGACCGCGAAGCCGCTTGAGAGCGTGGACGATGCAGCGGCGCAAACGGTCTGTGAATAACTAGTGAACAACTTATCGGACGTTGTGAATAGTGTCTCAATAAGTTTAGCTTCCACTCTCCGAGCCCAACCTGTGAAATACTGGGGTGCGAGTTTTGGTCCAGAATTGTTCCACTCTACAATATCTTTGTCCCAATCGCGGATGGACGCGAAAAGAGGACGACGCAATGAATTTTCAAAAGACCGCTGCCGCTGTCGAGTATTGCGTCCGCCAGAGAGTCTTTGATTCGCAATTAGTGCTGAAGTTTGGACAAGATCCCCAGCTTGATATTGTATTGCCCGTGCGGATTCCGGGCTTTCCGGCGGCCATCACCCGACGGGATTTTGCGGCGGCGTAGCCGGCTGGCAACCCGACGGATCTCTCCGGTTTGTCTCCGGCGATCGGGCAACAAGTCTTGACTCCCGCGGAGCGCCTTGCCAACCCGACAATCCCACGCTCTTGACAACACTTGGCCCACGACGAAGCCTCCGGGCGGAATGAGAACAGCCGTTACCCCCAGGTCTATCGCGATCTGGTTTTTCATCGTGGTGCTCATGTATCTGGCGGTTTTCTACGGGATGGAGTACTGGCGGCACAGGAAGGGTCCGTGGGAAGTCAATTTTGTCAGTGATGCGCAGGGCAACCCTTCTGTGGTCGTTTATCAACCGTCCCTGAATATTTCTTCGGTCGAACTGCTTTTCCCGGGCGAGAAGGCGCCCGGGAGCAATATTTCCCAACGCGTCTCGTTCAATCGGCCCTTGAACAAAATCATGTTTGGCCGCGTCCTCTACGAAGACCTGACCTTCCTTCCCGGTGTCGTAACCCTGGATTTGTTTGGCCATGAAATTGAGCTGCTGCCCAGGACCCTGATCGTGAACAAAAAAGAAGTGCCCTGGCAATCCGAGTCGGTTGTCGAACTCTGGCCGACGAACAAACCTCCCCACCCGCCCAAACCTGCGCAGGCGGAGGCACGCTAGGAACCCGTTCGCGAGCCTGCCGCTCACCTGCACTCATAGCAATCGGTGACGAGAATCCAATTCTCAAGTAAATGAGTCCCGTCACCTCGAATGAATCTCTCAGCTCGATTGCGACGGCGAGTTCCGATACGCCTCTGCCAGTAATGTCACCGGATGCACCACCCGGAGCGGCAATCCCTGTGCCTTCGCCCCGTTCATGATCTGCAAAAGACAGCCTGGATTCCCCGTGGCCACCACTTCCGCTCCCGTGCTGACGATATGCTTGATCTTTCGCTCCAGGAGTTCATTGGCCATTTCCGGCTGGATCAGGTTGTAAATGCCCGCGCTGCCACAGCACCAGGTGCTCTCCGGCAGCTCGACCAGCTTCAAATTGGGAATTGCTTTCAACAGTTGCCGGGGCTGCGCCGTAATCTTTTGCCCATGACAAAGGTGACACGCCTCGTGATACGTAGCGGCCACGGTCGCCGTCCCGCGTGGTGCGGGCGGCTTGATCCCGATCTCCACCAGCCACTCGTGGATATCTTTAACCTTCTTATCCCAGAGCTCCGCTCGATGCTGATATCCAGGATCATCCGCCAGCAACGTCGCGTAATGCTTCAGATGTGACCCGCAACCCGCCGCATTTGTGATGATCGCGTCGAATTCTGCCGGCGGAAATTGATCGATCTGTTTGCGCGCAAGTTGCTGGGCCAACTCCCACTCACCGTTATGCGCATGCAACGACCCGCAGCAAAGTTGCTCCGGCGGAGTGACGACCTCGCAACCATTTTGCGCCAACACCTCGACTGTGTCCTTATTCACGTCGCTGAAGATCAGGTCCTGCGCGCACCCCGTCAGCGCCGCCACCCGATATCGTTTTTGGCCGTCCGCCGGCGTAATCGGGGCGATCAGATCCTCGGAAAACTTGGCTTGCACCGTCGGCGTCATCGACTCCAGCTCTCGAAGCCGTTTCGGGAACAGCTTCAAAACACCGCTGCGCCGAATGAAACCCTGCAACCCCAGCCTCTGATAAAGTCTCAATATCCGTCCGACTGATTGCAGCCGGCTATGGCGCATGAAAAGCCAGCGCAACGTAAAATTTCGAATCAAACTCCGTTTTGGCGACTCGATCAGCCGCTTATCTTCAGCCTCGGCGCGGGCCTGCTCGAACAGCTCCGCGTAGTTGACGCCCGCCGGACAGGCCGTCACGCAAGCCAGGCATCCCAGACAGAAATACATCTCCTCTGCGAATGCGCGCGTCGCTTCGAGTCGGCCATCGGCAATGGCACGCATCAATGCGATGCGCCCGCGCGGGCTGTTCCGCTCCTCTTTTGTGGCGTCGTAGGTGGGGCAAGTGGGCAGGCAAAGCCCGCAATGCATGCATTGCTGCACGACCGAATAGTCCAGGTCGCGCAACCTGGATTTGGGCTGGGCGGCGGGGGCGACAGGCGCAAGGGGCGCGGGCTTTGTTTCAATCATGCTGCTCAGGCGGCGTAATAACCACGTGGTCGTAATACATGATGTTTGCAGCAGCAGCCTGAGTCAAAAGCAAATGCGTCAAACCACTCAAGATTTGCCTTACGGTTGAGCGAGGGCTTTGGCAGGATTGTACCACATCATTATGACTGGTTTTTTCGATGTGTTACTGGCGGCGATAGCTGAGGGGGAGCCGTTTGCTCTCGGCATTATTTCCGGCATTAAAGGGTCCAGTCCTCAAAAGAAAGGCGCCAAGGCGTTGTTCTTTGCCGATGGGCGCATTCATGGAACGCTCGGCGGCGGTTGCCTGGAAGCGGAGGTTCGCGATCGGGCCAGGCGCGCCTTATTGAAAGGACAACCTGCGACGTTCGACCTGGTGCTGGATCATGTTTTTGGATGGGACGACGGCCTGATTTGCGGCGGGAAGGTTTGTGGATTGATTCTGCCCCATGCAGCCCAGGCGGAAGCGATCTGGGGTGAGCTTGCGCTACGAGAACGTCCCTTGACGTGGGGTGTGAAGGAGGATTTTTCCATTGGCTGGGTGGGCGAATCAGTCGCGCAGCAGTGGCTTTACCAGGAAACGGTCTCGCCTCCGTGCGAACTCTGGATCGCCGGGTCGGGTCATGTTGCCCAAGCGGTCGCGCCGCTGGCGCAGCAGGTTGACTTTTTAGTGACGGTTTTCGATGACCGCCCTGTGCTGGCCAATCACGAGCATTTTCCAAAAGCAACGCGTCTGCGGGTGGATGCATGGGAAAAGCTCTTGAAGGAGCCAATTTCGGAGCGGCCGACTTTCGGGCTGATTGTCACGCGCGGACATCAGCATGACGCGTTGGTGTTGCGGAATTGGGTGCATCATCCCTTTGGGTTCCTGGGGATGATCGGCAGTCATCGGAAAAAACGGCTCATCTTCTCCCAATTCATAGAGGATGGAATCGCGACATCAGACCAATTAGAGAAGGTGGCGTGTCCAGTTGGAGTGGATATCCAGGCGGTCAGCGTGCAGGAGATTGCAGTGAGTGTCGTGGCGCAATTGGTGCAGAAGCGGGCGGAGCTGAGGGGGACAAGTGATCGAGTGAAGCGTGAAACGTGAAACGTGAACATCAGTGCTGGCGTGTCAGTTGACTGCTTTCGAGGTTAAGGGGCCGAGAGAGTCGAGGACGAAGGACAAATGGGCAAGACGCAATAAGCGTAACCGTGGGAACGGAGCGGCGGTCATTAAGAGTTTGAGGCCGCATTGATTTGATTTGAAATAACCCAGCGTTGATCATGAAAACAATTATCACCGTTTCTCTTATTGGATGGCTCGCGACCCCTCTCTGGGCGGCAACGCCCGCCGACGAAGTCAAAGAGGCCGCCGGCAAACTGGCCGACAAGCCGAACTACAGTTGGACGGCGAAGTCGCAGTCTACACAAACCAACCGTTTTCGCATGGAACCGCCCGATGGCAAAACTGAAAAGGGCGGCTTCACGGTGCTGACTTACAAAAACGGCGAGAATACGACCATCGCAGTGCGCAAGGGAGACAAGGTCGCCGTGAAGCAAGACGATGAATGGAAAACGGGCGAGGAATTGGCCGATCCAACCGGCGCCGGCGGAAACGGCGGGCCGGGCAACCGGCAGCAGTTCATGGCACGTCGTGTTCAACGAACCAAGTTGGCTGCCGAAGAAGCGCAGGAATTGCTGGG
>Ga0137394_10001143_pt1 | contig 19196 bp, 17 predicted proteins | sample czobulk116metaG_FD_108278 | JGI IMG/M metagenome (GOLD analysis project Ga0137394, IMG submission 108278) | Vadose zone soil microbial communities from Angelo Coast Range Reserve, California, USA - czobulk1.16 metaG | ecosystem: Environmental > Terrestrial > Soil > Vadose zone | place: USA...
CGACACATCCGAATCCAGCCGGTTGCGGATAACCGTGTCCACCTCCTGCATGTCCTTGGTGACCGGGGCCAGGACGCGCGCGGCGTCACGCGGGGCAGCGTTCTGCGGGACAGGTTGAATGGTGGCGGGTTGGTTCATCGTCTTGTGTTGGATCGGGCTTGCGTCCCGGCGCGGCGAGCGAATTATAGGTTCGCACCCCTGATGACCCGGCCGTTTGGCCGCGGGTTTGACTCTCGGGCGCGATGCTTGGGATAATGCTCGGCTTTCCAAACCTCCCCCAACCCCGCGCGGCAACTTCCGAGGGAAGCCGAAGCAACAGGAAGCAACGGCAGCAGGAAAGAAGCGATCGGTTGCGCAAGCCAGCGGAGTGGAGCAAGCCATGTATGCAGTGATCAAGACGGGCGGCAAGCAATATCGCGTCGTCGCCGGCGAAAAGGTACGCGTCGAATCCATCGGCGCGGAAGTCGGCAGCGTGGTGACGCTGACCGAGGTGCTTGCGGTTGGCGACGGTGCCGACGTGCGCATCGGCACGCCGCTGGTGTCGGGCGCCGCGGTGACCGCCACCGTGCTTGCGCATGGCCGGCACGACAAACTGCGAATCTTCAAGATGCGCCGGCGCAAGCACTTTCAGAAGCACGCTGGTCACCGGCAGAACTTCACCGAACTGCGCATCGACGCAATCAACTGAAAAACATCCAGCCGGCGCTCCCATTTGGGTGCGCCGCGTAGCGAGGATCACGATGGCACACAAAAAGGCAGGCGGTTCGTCGCGCAACGGGCGCGATTCGCAGGCGAAACGGCTAGGCGTCAAGGTGTTCGGCGGCGAGGCGATCAACGCAGGATCGATCATCGTTCGTCAGCGCGGCACGCGCTTTCACGCCGGAGAAAACGTCGGCATGGGGCGCGACCACACCCTGTTCGCGCTGGTAAACGGCAAAGTGACGTTTGCCGTTCATGGACCGAACAACCGCCAGACCGTGAGCGTCGTGGCGCCGGCCTGAGCGAGGTCAGGCGGGAACTGACGAGCCCTGCCCAGGCAGGGCTTTTCGTTTGCGGCATGGATTGTGATGAAGTTCATCGACGAAGCGCGGATCGAAGCGTGGGCCGGCGACGGCGGCGATGGCTGCGCTTCGTTTCGGCGCGAAAAATTCATCCCAAAGGGCGGACCGGACGGTGGTGATGGAGGTCGCGGTGGCAGCGTCATCGCGATCGCGGACCGAAACATCAACACCCTGATCGACTATCGCTACCTGCCCCGCCACCAGGCTGAAAATGGCGAGAACGGACGCGGCGCGGATTGTTACGGTGCCGCAGGCGCCGATGTTGTCCTGCGCATGCCGGTCGGAACCGTGGTCTTTGAAGAAGAATCGGGCGCCCAATTGACCGATCTGTCGACTGACGGGCAGCGCTTCACGCTTGCACAAGGTGGCGCTGGCGGGCTCGGAAATTTGCACTTCAAGTCCAGCACCAACCGTGCGCCGCGTCAGCGAACACTTGGCAAAGCGGGCGAGCGCCGCCGCTTGCGTCTGGAACTCAAGGTGCTGGCCGACGTCGGCTTGCTCGGCGCGCCGAACGCAGGCAAATCGACGTTGATCGCGGCGGTTTCGAACGCCAGGCCGCGGGTCGCGGACTATCCGTTCACCACACTGCACCCGCATCTCGGTGTGGTTCGGATGCAAGCCGACAGAGGTTTCGTCATCGCGGACGTTCCGGGCCTGATCGAGGGTGCGGCAGAGGGGGCGGGACTCGGTCACCAATTCCTGCGCCATCTCGTGCGCACGCGGCTCCTGTTGCACATCGTCGACATCGCGCCAAGCGATGCCGCGATCGATCCAGTCAAGCAGGTACGCGCCATCGGCGCCGAGTTGAAGAAATTCGATCCCGCGTTGTTCCGCAAGCCGCGCTGGATCGTCTTGAACAAGATCGACCTGATCGATCCCGAGCGGCGGCAGGAAGTGGTCGAGCAGGTCCGGCGCCGGCTGCGAACCAAGGCACCCGTATTTGCGATTTCAGGCGTGACGCGTGAGGGTTGCCGCGATCTGATGTGGGCGGTGCAGCGCTTTCTGTTCGAACAAACCGGCGCGGAGGCGTTAACCGATCCCAGCGACCCCCGTTTCGCGGCGGTCGGTGCAGACGAGTGACGAGCCAGTGCGCCGATGAGCACGCTCGCCGCCGTCGCCGCCGCGCGTCGCGTCGTCATCAAAGTCGGCAGCACGCTCGTTACGAACGATGGGCGCGGTCTCGACCTTGCAGCCATCGCCCGCTGGACGGAGCAGATCGCAGAGCTGCGCAAGCTCGGCAAACAGGTGATCCTGGTTTCGAGCGGCGCAATCGCCGAAGGAATGCAAAGGCTCGGTTGGACCACGCGGCCGCATCAGATTCATGCCCTGCAGGCAGCCGCCGCGGTCGGACAAATGGGCCTTGCGCAGGCGTATGAGAGCAGCTTTCGTGAACGCAGCCTGCATAGTGCGCAGGTGCTGTTGACGCATGCCGACCTGGCAGATCGCGCGCGCTATCTCAACGCGAGATCGACCCTGTTCGCGCTGCTCGATCTCGGTGTCGTGCCCGTGATCAACGAGAACGACACCGTCGTGACCGACGAAATCAAGTTCGGTGACAACGACACGCTTGGCGCGCTGGTGACGAACCTGGTCGAAGCCGACGTCCTGGTGATCCTCACCGATCAGCGCGGACTGTTTTCGAGTGATCCGCGGCACGATCAGAACGCCACGTTGATCGAGCACGGACGCGCTGGTGATGTGCAACTGGAAACGATCGCTGGTGGTGCTGGCAGCGGTATCGCGCGCGGCGGCATGATTACCAAGGTGCTTGCCGCCAAGCGCGCGGCACGCAGCGGTGCGCACACCATCATCGCTTCGGGGCGCGAACCGGAGGTCTTGTTGCGGCTCGCACGCGGCGAGTCGGTCGGAACGCAACTTGTTGCCGCAGTGCCGGTCCTGACTGCACGCAAACAGTGGCTGGCGGATCACCTGCAGTTAAAAGGCCGCATCGTGATCGATGCCGGCGCGGCGCGCGCGCTGCGCAGCGGGGGCAGAAGCCTGCTGCCGATCGGCGTTACGGAGGTGCAGGGCGAGTTTGCGCGTGGCGACGTAATTGCTTGCCTGGATCCGCAGGGCAGCGAGATCGCGCGCGGTCTCGTCAACTACAGCAGCGCGGAAACGCGCCAGATCGCGCGCCGTCCAAGCGCGGAGATCGAAGCAGTGCTTGGATTCATCGAGGAGCCGGAGCTCATCCACCGCGACAACCTGGTGCTGACCTAGCGCGGCGACTGTTATTCAGGCGCCGTGTTCTCGGCCTTGTCGGTCGATTCTTCGCCGGGTCGAATGTGCACCAGGTGGCCTTGCCGCCATCCGCCCCGAAACACGAAACGCGAGAGTTCGGCCAGTGCCTGCTGATAGACGTCGCGCTTGAATTCGATCACCGAATCGAGCGGCACCCAATACGCGTGCCAGCGCCACGCGTCGAATTCCGGTTTCTCACTGCGGCGCAGACATACGTCGCAGTCGCGACCGATCATGCGAAGCAAAAACCAGATCTGCTTCTGACCCCGATAGTTTCCCCGCAGATCACGCCGGATCCACTGGTCGGGCACGTCGTAGCGCAACCACTCCCGCGTGCGTGCGACGATCTTCACGTGTTCGGGCTTGAGCCCTATCTCCTCGTACAGCTCGCGAAACATCGCTTGCTCGGGAGACTCGCCGTGTTTGATCCCGCCCTGCGGGAATTGCCATGAGTGCTGCTTGACGCGCTTGCCCCAGAAGACCTCGTTGCGGTGATTCAGCAGGATGATGCCGACATTCGGGCGATAGCCTTCCTTGTCAAGCATGCCAACACCTGAACCTATATCATCTGCGGCCGATTATATGGCCGCCTTTTCCAAGTGCGACCGCGGAAAAGCCACGGAATGCGAGCCTCCAAGTTCTTTGTTTCCACGCTGAAAGAGGCTCCTGCCGATGCCGAGGTGGTCAGTCACCAGCTGATGTTGCGTGCCGGCATGATCAAGAAGCTGGCCGCCGGAATCTACAGCTACCTTCCCATGGGTTTGCGCTCGATCCGCAAGATCGAGGGCATCGTGCGCGAAGAGATGAACCGCGCCGGCGCGATCGAACTGTTGATGCCGGTGATTCAGCCCGCCGAGTTGTGGATGGAATCGGGTCGCTGGTACAAGATGGGACCCGAACTGGCGCGGCTGAAGGATCGGCACGAGCGCGACTTCGTGGTTCAGCCGACGTCCGAAGAAGTGATTTCCGACATCGTGCGCGAAGAGCTGAAAAGCTATAAGCAACTGCCGCTCAACTTCTATCACATCCAGACCAAGTTCCGCGACGAACGCCGCCCGCGCTTCGGTGTCATGCGCGGGCGTGAGTTCACGATGAAGGATGCATATTCGTTCGACCGCGACGACGAATCCGCGATGCGCAGCTACCAGGCGATGTATGACGCATACGGCCGCATCTTCACGCGTATGGGGCTCTCGTTCCGTGCGGTTGCCGCGGACACGGGCAATATCGGCGGCAAGGCCAGCCACGAATTTCAGGTGATCGCCGACACAGGCGAGGACGCAATCGCGTATTGCCCCACGTCGGACTACGCAGCAAACGTCGAACTGGCGGAAGCGTTGCCATTGATAACCCGCCGCGCGCCGCCGACCGAGCAGATGCGCAAGACACCGACGCCAGGCAAGGAAAAATGCGAGGACGTGGCGCAATTGCTGGGGATACCACTCGAGCGCACGGTGAAATCGATTGTGCTCGCCGCGGACCAGCCTGGCGCCGGCGCCAAGCCTGCCGATGCGGCGATCTGGCTTCTGCTCTTGCGCGGCGATCACGAGTTGAACGAAGTGAAGGCCGGCAAGGTTGCAGGCTTGAAGGATGGGTTCCGCTTCGCAACTGAAGCCGAGATTCGTACGACTTTCGGCTGCAAGCCAGGTTACCTTGGCCCGATCGGCGCACGGCGCCCGATCCGCATCGTTGCAGATCGCACGGTTGCCAACATGAGCGACTTCGTCACCGGCGCCAACGAAGAGGACTTTCACTTCACCGGGGTAAATTGGGGACGCGACTTGCCCGAGCCCGAGGTTGCCGACCTTCGCAGCGTGGTCGCCGGCGACCCTTCCCCGGACGGCAAAGGCGTACTGGCTATCCAGCGCGGCATCGAAGTCGGGCACGTTTTCGCAGGGCTGCCATATCCCGAGGCGATGAAACTCGTGTACACGGATGAAGAGGGCCGAGCGAGAACGATGGTCATGGGCTGCTATGGCATCGGCATCACGCGGCTGCTCGGCGCGGCGATTGAACAGAACCACGACGAAAAGGGAATCATCTGGCCGGCGGCAATCGCACCGTTCGAAGCGGTGATCTGTCCGGTCAACTATCGCCAATCCGAATCGGTACGGCAGGTCGCCGATCACATTTGCGAGCAACTGATCAACGCCGGTGTCGATACCATCCTCGACGATCGCGGTGAACGACCCGGCGCCATGTTCGCGGATTGGGAACTGATCGGTGTTCCGCACCGGATCACGGTCGGCGAACGCGGACTCAAGGACGGACAGGTCGAATATTTCGACCGGCGGGCGCTGCAGACCAGACCTGTTCCCGTGGGTGACGTGCTGCCGTTCATCCGCGGCAGGCTCTCGTCCTGAGCGGACCTCGCGACGCCGGGGCGGTCGCGGTCAGCGGTTGCGGTGGTCTCCAACGATGCGCGCTGGGTCCAACTGGCATCTTGATCCGCGGCGCCGGCGCATCCTGGCGCTGGTGGCGGCCACGCCTCTTCTCGGCTTTTCACCGCGGACGCGGGCCGGCGCGCAGATCTACGAGCCGCTCGCCGATGCGGTGCGCAACGCGCTTGCGGCCCAGATTGCCGACACGCGTCCACCCGTGCGCAACTTCGACACGCACGAAGGGCGCATGGGCTTCGTCGACTGGCTTGATGCAATGTCGAAGCGACTGCGCGCGCGCAAGGCCGATGACCTGACACGGCTGGATTTCCTGCGCACGCTTGACTATGAGTCAACGCGCGCGGGCCTGGATCGACAACTCGTCCTTGGACTGATCCAGGTCGAGAGCGCATTTCGCAAGTACGCGATCTCGACTGCCGGCGCGCGCGGCTACATGCAAGTCATGCCCTTCTGGACCAAGGTGATCGGTGACGGGGACGCACGCAAGCTGTTCGACATGCGCGCCAACCTGCGTTACGGCTGCGTGATCCTGCGCCACTACCTCGACCTCGAGGGCGGCGATCTGTTTCTTGCTCTGGGCCGCTACAACGGCAGTCGCGGCCGGAGCGAGTATCCCGACGCGGTGATCGGCGCGTGGAAGACAAACTGGAGCTACCAGCCGCCGACACGCACGCAGGCCTGATGCCCCTCGCGCTATCGCTTGGGCGAGCCCGGCAGGCCGCCAGCCAGGCCTTTCATGGCGCCCATCGCGCGCATCATCTTCGCGAAGCCGCCTTTTTTCATCTGCTTCATCATCGCCTGCATCTGCTCGAACTGGTTGAGCATGCGATTGACTTCCTGAACCGGCACTCCTGCGCCGGTTGCAATCCGGCGCTTGCGCGAAGCCTTGATCAGCTCCGGCCGCGCGCGCTCCAGCGGCGTCATCGCATTGATGATGCCCTCGACCCTGCGGATCTGCCGATCCGCGTCTTTTTCATTGACGTTGCCCGCTGCCTGTGCGAACTGCGCCGGAAGCTTGTCCAGCATGCCGCCGAGTCCACCCATCTTGCGCATCTGGCCGATCTGCTCCTTGAAGTCGGTGAGATCGAAGCGTTCGCCGGCCTGCATGCGTTTGGCGAACTTTTCGGCCGCCTGGACGTCGATCGACTTCTTGACATCCTCGACCAGCGCGACGATGTCGCCCATGCCCAGCACCCGGCCCGCCATGCGCTCGGGATCGAAGCGCTCCAGGCCACCAATTTTCTCCGCCACGCCTACGAACTTGATCGGCCGGCCGGTGACATGACGTACCGACAGCGCTGCGCCGCCGCGCGCGTCGCCGTCGAGTTTGGTCAGGATCACGCCGGTCAATGGAAGTCGCTCGGAAAAGACCTTCGCGGTGTTCACCGCGTCCTGTCCCAGCATTGCGTCGACCACAAACAGCGTTTCGATCGGCTTCACCGCCGCCTCGAGCGCAGCGATTTCCTGCATCATCGCCTCGTCGATCGCGAGCCGACCCGCGGTGTCGACGATCAGGACATCAAAGAAATGGCGCCGCGCATGGTCGAGCGCTTGCGCCACGATCTCGACCGGCTTGTCGTTGGTCGTCGTCGGAAAGAATTCGGCGCCTGCCTGGGCGCTGACCGCTTTCAGCTGATCTATGGCCGCCGGGCGATAGACGTCGGCCGAGACCGTGAGTACCTTCTTCTTGCGCTCGTCGATCAGCCACTTCGCAAGCTTGGCGGCGGTGGTCGTCTTGCCCGCGCCCTGTAGGCCGGCAAGCAGCAATACGGCCGGTGGTTGGGTTGCCAGATTCAGGTCACGCGCGGCGGGTGGCAGATCGCCACCCATCACTGCGGTGAGTTCGCGATGCACGAGGCCAACGAGCGCCTGCCCTGGAGTGAGGCTGCCGACAACTTCTTCGCCAAGCGCCTTTTCCTTGATACGGGCGATCAGATCGCGTACGACAGGCAGAGCGACGTCCGCCTCCAGCAACGCCACGCGGATTTCGCGCAGCATTTCCTGCATGTTCGCCTCGGTGAGGCGGGCCTGTCCTCGCATCGTCTTGACGACGCGGGCGAGCTTGTCGGTGAGTGCATCCAGCATGGTTCGGGGCGGCAGGGTGCGGCTGGGCCAGGTCCTGCGTGCTATATAGGTGAGCGTGGAGTCGACCGCATTTTACGTCTCAGCACACGTCGTCGTCGGCGTGCTCTACGGCGCGCTCGCCTGGGCGATGTACCGCAGCCTGCAAAAGGGCAGCCGTGGTGATGCGCGCTGGTTCCTGCCGCTGCTTGCAGCCGCGCACGCGGCTTTACTCGCAAGCGCCGTGGTTGACGCCGGAGGAATGCGCTTTGGTTTCGCGCATGCGCTGTCGGCGACGCTGCTGTTCACTGTTCTTGTCGTATGGGCTGAGGGATTTCTGGTGCCGATCCGCGGCCTGCTGGTGATGGTGTTGCCATTGGCCGCCGTAGCGGCGATGTTGCCGGCGCTATTTCACGGCAGCCAGATCGCGGCCGCGAGTGAGACGTTGGCTTTTCGCGCGCACATCGTGATCGCAATCGCCGCGTTCAGTCTGTTGACCATCGCCGCGATGCATGCCGTGCTGATGGCGACGATGGATCGCAGCCTGCACAGCGCCGGGAGCAACTCGTCTGCGCTTGGGCGCGTCCTTGCCGAGGTGCCACCGTTGCTCGCAATGGAGCGGTTGCTCTTTCGCCTGATCTGGGCCGGCTTCCTGCTGCTGACTGCGACCTTGATCTCAGGCGTGCTGTTTTCGGAGCAACTCTTCGGACGCGCCCTGCGCTTCGACCACAAGACGGTCTTCACGATCGCGTCCTGGGTGGTGTTCGCAGGCTTGCTGATCGGCCGGCACTATTTCGGCTGGCGCGGCCGCACCGCACTGCGCTGGACACTGGTCGGATTCGTGATGCTCCTGCTCGCTTACGTCGGCAGCCGGTTCGTGCTCGAGGTCATCCTGCATCGGGCTTGAAGAGCGATGGGTCGAATCCTGTTCTGGGTTTTGCTGGGGTTTGTGGTTTACCTCGCCTGGCGTTGGTGGAATGTCAAGCAGCGACTGCCCGACGAGCGTCGCGATGCAAGCGTGCAAAAGAAGACCGGCCAGGAGCCCATGGTCCCGTGTGACGTCTGCGGCTTGAACGTTCCAAAGTCGGAGGCGTTTGCCGGCAATGGCCGCTGGTACTGCAGTGACGAACATCGCCGCCTCGGTCCGGGCTAGCGTGAAGCGATCCGCTCAAGCCTGGCCCACGCGCCTGTTGCCCTCGCTGCGTACAGCGGGGAGATAACGCGTTGGTACGAGCCGAGGGTCTTTTTGGTTCGCTGCCGGCGGAGCGCACGCCGGGATGGCGCACGCTCGAATACCTGGCGCTGATCCGAGTGCTGATCGTCAGCACGCTCGTGTTGGTTGTCGCGGCGTTTGGGCCACCGCTCGGCGACGGCGCGGGTGCACCTCGCCTGCTTGCGGTCGGCCTGGTGTATTTCCTGTTTGCGGCGAGCCTGGCCATCCTGGCGCTGTTTGCACGCAGCAACTTCGCGCTGCAACTCGGCGGCCAGCTGGCAATCGATCTCATCATGGTCTCTCTGCTGCTCGCCATGAGCGGCGGCGTGCGCGGCGGCATGATGATCTTCTACCTGCTGCCCCTGGCGGGCGCGGCACTGTTGTTGCCCACGATCGCCGCGTTTTTCGTTTGCTCGCTCGCGGTTCTGGTGCTGCTGATCGACTCGCTGCTGCGGGGCCTGCAGCCGGGGATGCAGGAGCCCGTGGTGTTCCAGGCCGGACTCTACGGCGCGGCCCTGTTCGCTATCACCGGACTGCTCGGCTTGCTCTCCGCGCGCCTGGCAGTCCAGGAACGCCTCGCGATCCGCCGCGGCCGTGACCTGGAGAACCAGCTCGAAATCAATCGGCTCGTGATCGCACAAATGGAGCAGGGCGTGCTCGTGATCGATGCCCAGACCCGAGTGCGCGCGAACAACCGTGCCGCGCGCGTACTGCTGTCATTGCATCCCGAGGCACGGTTCACCGGCCGCCGGCTGGCGGAATATCCGCACATGCAGCCGCTTGCGCAGGCGTTTGCAAAATGGCTCGATGACGAAAATCCGCGTGGCAACTGGTTCGATGCCGTGTTGCCGCCGGTGGGGGAGACGGCCGGCGGCGCGCAGGCGCCGGAGCTGCGGCTGCGGGCGCGCTTCGCACGCCCGACTTCAGAAACGAACGACGAGTTCATGATCTTTCTCGAGGACGTTCGAGCAGTCGAGCAACGCGCGCAGCAACTCAAACTGGCTGGAATGGGCCGGCTCACCGCGTCGATTGCGCATGAAATCCGCAATCCGCTCGCCGCGATCAGTCATGCGGGGCAACTGCTTGCCGAAGAGGCTGATCCACAGCTGCAGCAGCGGCTGGTGGCCATCGTGCGCGAGAACACCTTGCGACTGAACCGCCTGGTCGAGGACGTGCTGCGCGTAGCGCGGCGCGAACCGCCGCTCGGCGATGAAATCGCGCTTGCGCCATTCGTGGGCGAGTGGCTGCAGGAATTCGAGCGCGATCGTGGGCTGGCCGCCGGACGCGTGCGCACCGAGGTCAAGAGCGACATGGTCGTCAAGTTCGAATCCTCGCACCTGCGCCAGATCCTTTTTAACCTGGTCGACAACTCGCTGCGTTATTCGACATCCGCCGCGGGCGCGGTCCAGGTGATCGGCGAACTGGCGCCCGACGACGGCGGCCGCGCGCAGCTCTGGATCTTCGACGACGGGCCGGGTATTGCGGCAGAAACCCGCGCCGCATTGTTCGAGCCGTTTTACACCACACACGCGCGCGGCACGGGCTTGGGCCTGTACATCGCGCGTGAATTCGCGCTCGCGAACGGATCTGATCTCGTATATGCGGCCAGGCGGGAACTCGACGGCACCTCGCGCGAGGGCTTCGTGGTGCGCTTTGCCCGTATTTCGGCGCTGAGCGCCGAGACAGGGGGTTTCTTGGATACGATGCCGGTGCTCTGATTACGATGCCGAGCCTCTGATCGCTACGTCCATGAACGAACGCGCATTACCCGCAGGGATGGAACGAAGTCCCGCCGAGCCGGGCACGCGCCGTTCCCCCGCGGTGCTCGTCGTCGACGACGAGGCTGATTTGCGTGAACTCCTGGCGTTAACGCTGGTCCGCCTTGGCCTCGACGTCGACACGGCTGAATCGCTTGCGCAGGCGCGTGATCTTTTGAGCCGCAACCGCTACGCGCTTGCGCTCACCGACATGCGGCTGCCCGACGGCGTCGGGCTTGATCTCGTGCGCGAGGTTGCGACCCGAAACGGCCCGCCGATCGCGGTCATTACCGCTTACGGCAGCACCGAGAACGCCATCGCCGCGCTCAAGGCTGGCGCCTTCGACTACCTGCCGAAGCCCGTCGACCTTGAGCAACTGCGCGCGCTCGTTCGCTCGGCTTTGCAGCAGCCGCCCGAGCTGCCGGCGGCCCGCGGCGTGTCCGCGACCGGCACGGCGATGGCGCGACTCATGGGTGAGGGCGCTGCGATGCGCCAGTTGCGGTCGATGATCGCGCGCCTCGCGCACAGCATGGCACCGGTCGCCATCTTCGGCGAATCCGGAAGCGGCAAGGAGCTGGTAGCGCGGGCGATTCACGATGCATCCGCGCGCTGCGCGCTGCCGTTTGTCGCGGTCAACTGTGGTGCGATCCCGGAAACGCTGATGGAGGCCGAATTCTTCGGCTATCGCAAGGGCGCGTTCACCGGCGCAGATCGCGATCGCGAAGGCTTCTTCCAGGCCGCGGTCGGCGGGTCCCTGTTTCTGGACGAAGTCGCGGAACTTCCGTTGACCATGCAGGTGAAGCTGCTGCGCGCCATCCAGGAGCGGCGCGTGCGCAAAGTAGGAAGCACGGTCGAAGAACCGGTCGACGTACGCATTCTCAGCGCGACCCACCAGGACCTCGCCAAGCTGGTGGCGGCGGGCCGCTTCAGGCAGGATCTTTATTATCGGCTGAACGTCATCGAGTTACGGGTCCCGGCGCTGCGCAACCGTGCGGAAGATATTCCTCTGATTGCCGAGTCGATTCTTGCGCGCCTTGCCGGACGTGGCCAGAGCGAAGTGGCCACGCTTACTTCGACCGCGCAGGCGGCACTTGCGGCATACGAGTTTCCTGGCAACGTGCGCGAGCTCGAAAACATCCTCGAGCGCGCGGTCGCGCTTGCGCCCGGTGGAGTGCTCGAGCCGCTTGATTTAATGCTGCCGCAGGCCGAGGTCGATCTGTTGCTCGAACCGGAGCCGGAGTTGGCCAGCGAAGGCGCCGAAACGCCAGCAATGACGTTCGACCTGGTGGAGGGCGTCCCGTCGCAGCTGCCGGCATATCTTGATCATCTGGAAGCGGAGGCGATTCGGGCTGCGCTTCTCAGGACACGCAACAACCGGACTGCCGCTGCGCAGTTGCTTGGCATCACGTTTCGCCAATTGCGTTACCGCATGCAGCGGCTCGGGCTCAAATGAATCGCGCGGCTGACGAGCGACGCATCGCCTGCCGCCACAGTACGGCGCCATAGAACGTCAATGATCGGGCCGGTCGACGCGTCGGGTTGGGTAACCGGTGTGCGGCGGATTGTTTCGCCGTTCTTCGATGCCCGGCCGGCCGAAGTTGAAGTCGACCTGGTGATCATTCACAACATCAGCCTGCCACCAGGCGTGTTCGGTAGCGGCGACGTCATAGACCTTTTCACTGGCCGGTTGGATCCCGCGGCGCATCCTTTTTACGCCACGCTGGCTGGTGCCCGGGTCTCGGCGCATTTCTTCATCGATCGTGGCGGAGACCTGATCCAGTTCGTCGCGACGGGCGAACGAGCGTGGCATGCCGGCCGATCGATGTTCGACGGACGTGCCAACTGCAACGACTTTTCCGTCGGCATCGAGCTGGAAGGCACCGACTTCACTTCCTTCAGCGACGCGCAATACCGATCGCTGTGCGATCTCATCGCCACTGTGCGCACGGCCCATGCGGTGCGAGCCATCCGCGGCCACAGCGACGTGGCAGCGGACCGCAAGACCGATCCCGGTCCCTGCTTCGACTGGGCGCGGCTGCGTGCCGACGCTCGTTTCGATCCCTCCCTGTTCAGCACGCGCGCCTGACCGCGTCGCGCGTTCGACCCGCCGGCGCCACGCGAGTTGCGCACGTGTTGAGTTTCTGCGCGATGTTGCCTATGATCGCCCCCACACTAGGCGTTGTGCATAAATAACAGGGAGACCCAATATATTGTGGTTGCAACGGTGCGGCGCCGGCACCTGGGCGGCCCGGCCGCGCCCGCCATCAACAGGGCGCAAGCGGCACGAGGTCAATTGCGCCAACACCAATAGATAGTGGTCAGTTCAGCGTCGCATTCAAGCCCTTGTGGTTGGATTCGGCGCCGGTGATGCGGACGGAGGTTGCATGCAGTATCAGGAAGTAGGCGCGAGCGCGGCACCGGGTACTTTTCCAGGTGCAGTGGTGGTTGCGCAGCAGGGTGGCATCAGCGCAACGCTCGCCACGTCGTATGCCGACTACAAGGTGATCCGGCGCAACGGCGCCGTGGTCGGGTTTGAACCGGCCAAGATCGCGGTGGCAATGACGAAAGCATTTTTGGCCGTGCGCGGTGGCCAGGGCGCCGCCTCGGCAGCGGTGCGCGAGCAAGTCGAGCGCCTGACGGAGGGCACGATCGCCGCCCTGTTGCGACGGCGGCCCGCTGGTGGAACGTTCCATATAGAAGACATCCAGGACCAGGTCGAGTTGTCCCTGATGCGTGACGGTGCGCACGATGTTGCGCGCGCCTACGTGCTGTACCGGGAAAAGCGCGCGCAGGAACGTGCCGCGCGGCAGCAGGAGTCGGAGCCGAAGCCGGCGCGGCTTTCGATGATCGAAAACGGCAATCGTGTGCCACTCGACCTGGCGCGCCTGCAGGCGTTGATCGAGTCCGCGTGTAGCGGCCTGGACGAGTACGTCTCGGCACAGGCGGTCGTGGCCGAGATGGTGAAGAACCTGTACGACGGTGTGCCGGTCGACGAGGTCTACAAATCCGCAATCCTGGCCGCGCGCGCCTTGATCGAAAAGGACCCGGCCTACAGCCAGGTCTCTGCGCGCCTGCTGATGCACACCGTCCGGCGCGAGGCCCTTGGCGAAGAGGTAACGCAGGCGCAGATGGCGCAGCGTTACGCGGACTACTTTCCCCTGTTCATCAAGCATGGGATTGCGGTCGAGCTGCTCGACGAGCGGCTTGGCGGATTCGACCTGAAGCGGCTCGCGGGCGCGCTGCACGCCGAGCGCGACATGCAGTTTTCCTATCTCGGACTGCAAACCCTGTACGACCGCTACTTTCTGCACCATCGCGGCCGCCGCTTCGAGCTACCGCAGGCGTTTTTCATGCGCGTCGCGATGGGCCTCGCGCTCAACGAGATCGACCGCGAATCGCGTGCGATCGAGTTCTACGAAGTGCTGTCGCGCTTCGACTTCATGAGCTCGACGCCTACGCTATTTAATAGCGGCACGCTGCACTCGCAACTTTCGTCGTGCTATCTGACGACCGTCTCCGACGATCTCGACGGCATTTACGAAGCGATCAAGGAAAACGCGCTGCTCGCCAAGTACGCGGGCGGTCTCGGCAACGACTGGACTCCGGTGCGTGCCCTGGGGTCGCACATCAAAGGTACCAACGGTAAGAGCCAGGGCGTGGTGCCGTTTCTGAAGGTCGTCAACGACACGGCGGTTGCAGTCAACCAAGGCGGCAAGCGCAAAGGCGCTGTGTGCTGCTACCTCGAGACCTGGCACCTCGACATCGAGGAGTTCCTCGAGTTGCGCAAGAACACGGGGGACGACCGTCGGCGCACGCACGACATGAATACGGCGAACTGGATTCCCGACGTGTTCATGAAGCGCGTCATGGCGGCCGCCGAATGGACGCTTTTTTCCCCATCCGATTGCCCGGATCTGCACGAGAAGACGGGCCGCCAGTTCGAGGACGCGTACTGCGGATACGAGGCCAAGGCGGCACGCGGCGAGATCAAACTGTTCAGGAAGGTCCCGGCGCTGCAGCTGTGGCGCAAGATGCTCTCGATGTTGTTCGAGACCGGTCATCCGTGGATCACGTTCAAGGACGCCTGCAACCTGCGCTCGCCGCAACAGCACATCGGTGTGATTCACAGCTCCAATCTCTGCACCGAGATCACCCTTAACACCGGTGGCGAAGAAATCGCGGTCTGCAATCTGGGCTCGGTAAACCTGCCCGCCCACATGGTGGCGGACGGCAAGGGCGGGTATGAACTCGACCAGGCCAAGCTCAGGCGCACGATCGGCACCGCGATGCGGATGCTGGATAACGTCGTCGACATCAACTATTACGCCGTGCCCAAGGCGCGCAACTCGAACCTGCGTCACCGGCCGGTCGGTCTCGGTGTGATGGGATTCCAGGACTGCCTGCACCTGAAGCGCGTGCCATACGCCTCGGAGCAGGCGGTGGAGTTTGCGGACCGCAGCATGGAATCGGTCTGCTACTACGCCTATTGGGCGTCGACCGATCTCGCCGCCGAGCGCGGCCGCTACTCCTCTTTCGCTGGCTCGTTATGGGACCGCGGCATCCTGCCGCAGGACTCGCTCAATCTGCTCGCCGAGCAGCGCGGAACGATGGAGAGCGGCGGTGAAGCGCTGGTCGACGTCGACGCATCGGCCTCGCTTGACTGGGAAACATTGCGTGGGCGCATCCGCGAGCACGGCATGCGCAACTCGAACTGCGTCGCGATCGCGCCCACGGCCACGATCTCGAACATCATCGATGTTGATGCAAGCATCGAACCGACGTTCCAGAACCTGTTCGTGAAGTCCAAGCTGTCGGGCGAGTTCACGGTCGTGAACGAACATCTGGTGCGCGACTTGAAACGCCTCGGGTTGTGGGACGAGGTCATGGTGATGGACATCAAGCACTTCGACGGGTCGCTGGCGAAGATCGATCGCATCCCGGCGGAGATCCGGGCGCTCTACGCAACCGCCTTCGAAATCGAGCCGAAGTGGCTGATCGAGTGCGCGGCACGGCGGCAGAAGTGGATCGACCAGGCGCAGTCGCTCAATATCTACATGGCCGGCGCATCCGGCAAGAAACTGGATGAGACTTACCGGCTGGCGTGGCGGCGCGGGCTGAAGACGACTTATTACCTGCGCACGATCGGCGCCACCCATGCCGAGAAGGCGACCGGACGGACCGGTCAGCTCAATTCCGTGCCGACCGATGGCGTGGATGGCGCAGTTGCCGCGGCACGGATGGCGGAGCCCGACGGCAAGGTTTGCATGCTCAAGCCGGGCGATCCCGGGTTTGCCGATTGCGAGGCGTGCCAGTAGTTGGCGCGAACGGTTACGCAACCGAACGCAGAGGAGCTTTCCATGTTGTCTTGGGACGATTCGATCGCCGTACCGCAGCCGAAGCACATCGCGCGGTCGATCCCGCCGTCGACGCGCGGCGCGGCCGCCGATCTCGGTTTGCGGCGTGTCAACGCGGCCGACAAGCGAATCATCAATGGCAAGACCGACGTCAATCAGCTGGTCCCGTTCAAGTACAAATGGGCCTGGGAAAAGTACCTCGCCGCCTGCGCCAATCACTGGATGCCGCAGGAAATCAACATGTCGCGCGACATCGCCTTGTGGAAGGACCCGCATGGGCTGACCGATGACGAGCGACGTGTGATCCGGCGCAATTTGGGTTTTTTTGTAACGGCCGACTCGCTGGCCGCCAACAACATCGTGCTCGGCACGTACCGGCATATCACCGCGCCGGAGTGTCGCCAGTTCCTGCTACGCCAAGCGTTCGAGGAGGCGATCCACACGCACGCTTACCAGTACATCGTCGAATCGCTCGGGCTGGACGAAGGCGAGATCTTCAACGCGTATCACGAAGTGCCGTCGATCCGCGCCAAGGACGAGTTCCTGATCCCGTTCATCGACACACTCACGGATCCGAACTTCGGCACGGGCACCATCGCCGCCGACCAGGAGCTGCTGCGCTCCCTGATCGTGTTTGCCTGCCTGATGGAGGGGCTGTTCTTCTACGTCGGCTTCACGCAGATCCTGGCGCTTGGCCGGCAGAACAAGATGACCGGGGCCGCCGAGCAGTACCAATACATCCTGCGCGACGAATCGATGCACTGCAACTTCGGCATCGACCTCATCAACCAGATCAAGCTGGAAAACCCGCAACTGTGGACCGCGGAGTTCCGCGAGGACGTGCGCGGTCTTTTCAAGCGCGCGGTCGATCTCGAGTACGCGTACGCCGAGGACACGATGCCGCGCGGCGTGCTTGGGCTGAACGCGCCGATGTTCAAAGGCTATCTGCGCTACATCGCCAACCGCCGCAGCCAGCAGATCGGCATCGAGCCGCTGTTCGCCGCCGAGGACAACCCGTTTCCATGGATGAGCGAGATGATCGATCTGAAAAAGGAGCGCAACTTCTTCGAAACGCGCGTGATCGAGTACCAGTCTGGTGGCGCGTTGAACTGGGAGTGATGTTGAACACACAATGCGCGTCAGTCGAACGATTGAAGCGTCGTTTGAATCAACAAAGCGTGCGCAAAATCGAACACTCATCGATGAATCGAGCAGAAATTTCTTGCGATCTAATTGGTTTGAGAGTAAAAAACGACCTCACGTTTGGTTGCTCGATTCGTTGGTCTAACAAGCGACGGTCGATCACTGAATTGAACTCAGACAGTCACAGTAGAAACTTCATCGTCAGCACAAAGGGACGACACGCAAACGAGACGCCACGGTCTTGGGTTGTCGCTCCCTCTTCGAAACAAGCGTCGCTGCAGCAGCAACGCTCCCCGTCTTCCTCGAACGCCGGCCCCGTGCCGGCGTTCGTCTTACGCGCGCTTCCTCGCGGCGGCGCGCCTGGTGCCGGATTCATCAGCGTCAGCGGTTATCGCCCTGACCGTTCCGCGCTTCACTCGGATATGCGACTTTCAAAACGCATTTCTGGGTCTGTCGCGGCGACAGAGCCTCTGCATGCGCCGATGAATAGCCCGAAGGCAAAGCGGCTTGCCGCCTCCCGCGGGTTTCATTTCCAACCTTCATCAACGCATTAAAGGAGCATCAAATGGCTACCAAGAAGTCCGCGAAGAAAGCTGCGAAGAAACCCGCCAAGAAGGCGGCGAAAAAGTCTTCGAAAAAGAAGGCTGCGAAAAAGTCCTCTAAAAAAGCGGCCAAGAAGAAGGTTGCAAAAAAAAAAGTAGCTAAGAAGTCAGCCAAGAAGTCGGCAAAAAAGGCCGCCAAGAAGGCGGCCAAGAAGCCGGCTCCAAGGAAAAAGGCTGCTCCGAGGAAGGCTGCTCCGAAGAAGGCCGCACCGGCCGCTGCTGCTGCTCCGGCACCAGCAGCTCCCGCGGCCCCTTCGACGGCTGCTGCACCGGGCGCCAAAACGGCGCTCAATCCGGCTGCTGCATGGCCTTTCCCGACAGGCAGTCGTCCGTAACCGCACCGCGGACTACGGAGCCTTTGAAGCGCCGCTTAGCCGGCGCTTCTTCTTTTCTGCGCCCCCTTATTCCGCGTGGCTAGAATGCCGCGTTCGTTTCCAGCCGCTGTCCCCATTGCATGCTCTTTATCGAGATCGCCCGTCTGCTCCTCGAAACCGTTGGCGCGCTACTGGGCGTCACGTTGCTGCTGCGGGCGTACATGAACTGGGTCGGCATGCCGAGCCGCAACCCGCTCGCGCAATTTGCAATTGCACTCACAGACTGGCTGGTGCGACCCTTGCGCCGGGTTATCCCGCCGGCGGGTCGCTGGGACACTGCCTCGTTGGTCGCCGCCTATCTTGTGGCGGTCGTGATGATGGCGCTGACGTTTGTCTTGATTGGCGCCAGCGTGAGCACTTGGCCGCTTGGTTCGCTGCTGCTGACGGCGCTGGTGCAGGTGCTGCGCTGGTGCCTTTACATGGTCTTTTTCCTGACCCTGGTCCACGTGATCTTCAGCTGGGTCAATCCCTATGCACCGGTCGCGCCCGCAGTCGCGATGCTTGTGCGTCCCTTCCTTGCACCGTTTCAACGCATCCTGCCGCCGATTGGCGGGTTTGACCTCTCGCCGCTCGTGCTGCTGATCGTGGTCAATATCCTGCTCCTGATTCTGAGCCGCCTGCAATAAGGCGCGGCGAGCTCACCAGGGCAGATAACCGAACGCCTGCCTGAACCGATCGCTGATTGTTGTGCGATCGCCGGTGTGATTCTGTCCACCGGCATGCTCGATCTTCAGGGCGCCCATTACCGCTGCGAGGCGGCCGGTGGTTTCCCAATCCATGTCATTGGCGATGCCGTAAAGAAGTCCGGCGCGATATGCGTCGCCGCAGCCGGTGGGATCGACCACTTCGCGTGCCTTTGCAATCGGAACATTGATGATCCTGCCGTCCAGATGGATCTCCGATCCACTTGCGCCACGCGTGACGACAAGCGCCTTCAGCTGCTTCGCCAGCTCCGCCAACGGGCGCCCGGTGCGCTCTTCCAGCAGCTTGC
>Ga0137394_10001144_pt1 | contig 19176 bp, 14 predicted proteins | sample czobulk116metaG_FD_108278 | JGI IMG/M metagenome (GOLD analysis project Ga0137394, IMG submission 108278) | Vadose zone soil microbial communities from Angelo Coast Range Reserve, California, USA - czobulk1.16 metaG | ecosystem: Environmental > Terrestrial > Soil > Vadose zone | place: USA...
AGTATTTCGAAAGGAAGAGTTCAGCCAGCATCTACGATCTGGTTTGGGGCAGATAGAACAGCATCAGCCCCTTCTGCTGATAATCGATTCGGGCAGCGATCCGCGGGGGATGGCCAACCGCCCCGCATGATCATCGGACCGAACTTCGCCACCAATGCAGACCGCGTCCGGCAAGCCGAGCCGGCGACCACGCCCGGAGGACTGCAGGGAGCGGAACGGACTACCGGAGCAAGCCTCTTTCGGCGAGCGAGGAGAGCAGGATTGCGACTGCCAATGCGGCAAGGATCGTCAACGCGAAAAGAAGCATGGTATTGGGGCCGGATGGCACCGTAACTGCTTTCGCCGGCAGCAGCGATTGGCCGGCAGCGAACCTGACCATGTCCTGTGCCACCACTGCTTCTCGTTCCTCGGTCACAATCCCTTCCCCTGCTGCAGCCAACCCTGCTTTCAGGCGCCCGAGTTTGGCCGATCCGTTGAGATAGCTCGGGTGCCGTGGGCCGAAAACCGACGAAAGCGCGGTCATTTCTCGTTCGGCCACGGCATACGCCTCGGTTGCCTGTTCCCGCAGTCGTCCGCGCAGATACTCGGACACAACCCAATTTGCCAACCGGGCGGCGCGCTCCGGATCGGACGCGGTGACCGCGACCGTTATCAAATAGGACCGCGGATCGTTGGCTACCGTGGTCTGCCTTATGAGGCGTGCCACGGCAAGATCGTGCGGCGTCGGCGCGGGCAGCCCGAAAACCGACCAAACAGACGACAGCGCTCGCGCCGGAAGCGACAGGCGCGTATAGGCGGGATCATTGTCGAGCCCGAGCGCCGAAACGACCGCACTGGCGGTCCCGCGCGAGCGGATGATGCGGGCCGCGCTATCCACAACAGAGGCCGCGTCGACGGCGGCAGTCGATTGGACCTTCTCACCCGCAACAGTTTCGTTGCGGGTGAAATCGAGCTGGATCATGGCTTCGCCGGTGTAGCGCGGCGCGATTAGCGCGAGCGCTACCGACAGGGCCGCTAAGGCGATGCCGAGAACCGCGGCAATGAGAAGCTTGTGCCTCCACAGCATTCGCAGCGCGTCGTACACGACGCGTTCGTAGTGGATGCGCGGGGCGTAGATTGCGTTCGTCTCGAACGAAGTGGACCTTTTAGCCATCCTGATCTCCCGGATAGGTACCGTCCCATAATCCCTGTTGCCGCATTGCGCCGGACAGATTGGTCCCCTTCCGCCACTGGCGAAGAGTAGCAGGAAGGGTACCTCCTATTTCCCAATTCGCCCGGCTGCCGTCATCGCACGAAAATCCTGAAAGTGGCGCGTTCGAAGAGGGCGCGGACGATCGCCCGAACGTTGGGATGGTCCGCAGCTCGTAGCAGGTCCAGAAACAAGGTGTCGCCGTCGGTTTCGTTTGCCCTTTCGATCGGGTCACAGCCCGGTCCGCAGTCGACAAGCGTACGTACGATATCGAGCAGGCCCCGTTGATAGCGATAACGCGAAACCGCGCAGCCCAGCAGTCGCGCCTGTCGCCGGCAGGAAATCTGGGCAGGGGCGAAGCTGCGCGCGGCCGCCCGGAACATCGGCAGGTCGGCTTCCGTGTCGCCGATGGCAATCGTCTCGGCATCCGGCCCCAAGACCCGGTCGCGCAAAGCCGTCAAGCCGGTCCCCTTGTCGGTATCCATCGCCACGATGGTGGTGTCGATCATGGTATGATGGAAAGAAAGCCGGTCGAGCCGCAGGTCCGTGATCAGGTGGTTTACGACGAGCGTGGGCAGCGGGGTCGGCTCTCCCAGACCGACGCCGAACGAGCGAATCGAATTCAGCAGCCGCAAAAGCAAGCCGTGCGGCCGCTTCTCGAACATGAACGCCCGAATGGAATATTGGTGACGGTCGTCGAGGAAGACCCCGGGGATCCGCCGCAGCTGTTCCCTGAGTTCTTCGAGCTGGACCATCGTTTCTTGGTCGATTAGAGGCTGCCCGCACTGGGCGACCGCATCCCACAAATAGGCGCCGTGCTCCGCCACGCCTCCTGCCAGGCCGTATGCTTGGCAGTAATCCCTCACTTCAGTGGCCGACCGCGCCGTGTTCAAGGCGACGGAACATCCGCGGGCTGCTAGCAGCGAAAGGGCCTCCATACCCGCAGCCGTCGTGCACGGATAGCCGAACACGCGTCGGTCCACGACTCCGTCGACATCGAGCATGACGAGCGGCGGACGCCAGCGCACCGGCTGGGATGGCCGGCAACGCGCGCCGCAGAACCGCGCGGTCTGGATAGTGAGGAAGTCCCAGGCGCCGAGGAAACGGCGATGCAGTTCCTGCTGCCGTTCGGCGGCCTGCATCGCGCCGAAGAGATGCTCTAGAGCCGATTCCATCGTCCAGAGGCCGGCGAGCAACTTATTGACGAAGAGGCGTTGCTCTACCTCGGCGTCTCCGGAGTGCTCGACGTATCGACGGATCAGCCGGCTTTCCTCTTCGGGGGAAAGCGCGAAACTGAGGACGGTCTCGGCGAGATCGTAGGCGGGATCGATCGAGTTCAGTTGAGTTTTGCCCAAGCCATGCCCATAATAGCCCGTCTTCAACGGACCGAACTTGCCCTCGATCCATTCGGCGTACCCCATGTTGCCGTCGATCAGGGTGGGGAACGGGCAATTCAACCGGTATAGCCGCTGCTGGAACCACGCGCGCATTGGTATGTCGAGCACAAACCGGCCGTACGCACGGCCGAACGATTCCGCCAACAACTCCAAGCCGTTTTCGTGCACCGCCTTGCCCGGGCCGCGGCGCTTCGGCAGACTCAATAAGCGGGTTCGCGCGGCGACATAGGCCGCCGTCGTCTCGATCCACGAATCGCGGTCCGACCGGACGTCTCCATTACCGGAGTGCTGCGGCAACCATTCGGTGTAGAGAATGCCGTCGCGGAGCCCGAGGATCGGCGGGACGAAATCGGAAAGCCTGTGCGCGGCTAGAAAGGCCTGGTAGCCGAGATACCCAAGGCCAACGCTTTTCGCCAGCACATACCGGGTTTCGTTCTTCCCCTGCGGCGTCGACAGTTGCACTTCGAAGATCCGCTTGAGCGTTGTACCGCGCTTACGGTTCGAACCGTTCTGGAGCCCTACGTTAAGCTCGTCGGCCCGGCGGCTGCCGACCACCCGGACGTCGGTAAATCCCTGCCACGTGAAGTATTCGGCCAGCCGGTTCTCTACATTCTTGGGATCGAGCAGTTGCTGTTTTCGCCATCGTTCCGGCTCAAGCGTGATGACCAACCCATCGGGCAAGGTCTTGGCCCAGTTGCGTGTCGCAGGATGCGTCGGAACCAAGGCCTTTATCCGGGCAAGGTCGAATCCAGCCTGGCATGCGATATCGACCGCCAGGACAATCGTGCCACCGGTATGCGGCGGATCATCCACTATGACGATCGTGAAACCCTGCTTTGCGTACCTCGTCAACTCCTTGCGTTCCCGTCGGCTGGGGCCCTTTTTCGGCTGCACAGTCAGCGATGCGACTTGCCGATAGCCTTCGGCCTTGAAGAAGGAGCGCAGCAGTACGGAAAAATAGGTGCCGGCCGTGCGCAGACCCAAGAGAAGAATCGGATGCGACCTGTCGGGGTATTGCCGCACGAATCTTCGCCCGAGCGCCAACACGTCGAAATGAGTGAGATCCAGCCGGCTGAATGCGGACGGCACGCCGAGACGCAAGTCCAGCAAGTCGGAAGGGAGCGGCGATCGCAGCATTCCAGATAATTTTTGGGCGGATTCCACGAACGTCACTGGATCGGAGTCGCATCGAGCCAAGAAGGCGAAAAAGCCGTCCAGGCCGTTCTGCCACTCTTCCTTCCAACGGGAGACTTGCGCCCGACTCTGCTTCGGGAGGTTTTCGGCAACTTTCTCTGTCACCCACATGGCGATGCGCCCGGGTCGGGTCCTTGCCAGTTGAGCGGGCAGCCGCAGCGTGTGCCCGCGCAGATATTCGTCGATTCCGTTTAGCAGCGAGCAGGAAAGCAGATACGCGTTCGTCGTGACTTCGTTGGTCTGCCACCCCGCCGGAGTATTCGGCAAGCGGTCGATTTCGCCGGCAAGGCGCTCAATTGCATCGGCCACCGTTAGATGCGGATCCAGACACCAATCATAGGCGGGATAGAAATTCGTCTCGGCCGGCAACAGGTCGTGTCGCGCCGGTAGCCGGTCAGACATCGCAGGTTTTGTCATTGTGAGCATCGTGCGCTTCCTGCAATTCTCCATTGTCCTATGACGCCGATACGGTATCCATCTCGTGCAAATCATGCCGGGAGTATCTGTCGACGGCGCGTGCGTAGATTGCCATGAGCACCTCATGGTTCGCGTCGGCGGTGAAATTCTGATCAAAGGTCTCCCGAGCGGCCCGTCGCATCTGCTTAAGCGCGGACGAGTCCAAGAAGAGGCATCGGACCTTCGCGGCCAGGTCTTCCGGATTGCCAGGGTCGAAGCGCAGTCCGTTGCGGCGGTCGTCGACGATTTCGGCCATGGCTCCCAGTCTGGAGACGACGACGGGGGTGCCCTTGGCGAACGCCTCGATCACAACACGCGGAAGCGCACCTTCGTAACATTGCGACGGCAGGACTAGAAACGCCGCCGCTCCGATCAGATCGTAGACGTTCTCGTGCGAAACGCCTTGCAGCCATTGGATCGCGGCATTTTGTGCCGCCGCCTCCTGAACCGCGGGCGCCAGCGGACCGTTGCCGGCGATCGTCAACGGCACCGCCTTCCCGAGGCTCCGCCACGCCCTCAGAAGGGTCTCGACTCCCTTTTCCGCCGACAGCCGGCCGACATAGACGGCATATCCGCCGTTTCCCGCGCCCGTGCCCGGCTCCGGATAGGCGAAGTTGGATTTGACGGCGATCCTGTCTGCGGGAAGCCCTCCCTCGAGAAACTTGCGCCGGCTGAATTCGCTCAGGGCGATATATGCGTCGACTGCGTTGCGCCACGTTCCGATTAAGCGATGCGCCGCGATCATCGCCGCGACAGCGGCGCTGGCGGCGCGGCTGTCGCGGTAGCAGTTGTGCGCAACGCCGCGCCAGGGGACCGTCTTACCGAGGCAATCCTCGCAAGGCCTGCCATCGCGGAACAGGAGGGCGTTGACGCAGAGAAGCCGAAAGTTGTGCAGCGTTTGGACGACGGGAACGCCCTCGGCCCGCGCGGCGTAATAGGCGGCGGGAGAAATCAGCGGAAGCGTATTGTGGAAATGGACGATCTGCGGGCGATGCACGCCAATAAGACGCCGCATCTCGAGAAATGCCGGGCGGCTCCAGATCGTGCGGCCCGCGAGCTCCAGGCGCCCCATGCCGTCGGTTGCGTCGTTGGACAGGCAATATTGCGTCACACGGTGCCCGTGCGCCCTGAGCATTGCGATCTCGGCAGCGACGCATTGGTCCTCGCCGCCGGGGAGCTTGTAGAAGTTGTGCGCCACCAGGATGTTCATGATCGCCTCACCCTCCGGCCGCGGCCGTTTTCGCCGCCTGCGCTGCTTGGCTGAGCACCGTAACCGACGGCATGGACATCCGGCAGAGCTGTCCGTTCGTAAGGGCGGGGGCCTGACGCACGAAACCGCCCATAAAACACAGGACGTCTTTCAGGCGCTGCCATTGGCTTTCGTCCTGCAACTCCCAGGAATGCCCCCATAGATGAAAGACGCCGCCACGGGCGATCGCGTGGCGCAATAACGATTCCGCTATCACGGGCCATTCGGCCGCGCGACCATGGACGACGTAACGCCAGAGATTCGCCAAAGCCTTCCGCTTAATCGCGTTTTTTGCGAAAGCCGAAAAGCGGTGCGGAAAGGCCTGGACGGTTGTCGGCATCAGCATGAGCCCCGCTTGCCGCCGCGGGAAGTCGAGCGAGAGGAATTCGACGCTGCGCAGGCCAAGATAGCCCGCCTTTCGGATCATGTGCAGGTGCAGGCTTTCATAGCGGCCGAGCGGCGGACAGAAACATACGCACGAAACGCCAGTGTTATCCTCGACCCAGGCCTTGGAATCGGCGATCTCCTGCCACGCCGTCCGATCCGACACGCGGGTAAGGTCGATATGATGGAGGGTGTGGGCGCCGATTTCGAAATCGTGGACAAGTTCGCGAAGTTGGGCTGCTGACATCGTCCCCAACTCCGTCGCCGCCGGCACGTAAAAGGTTCCTGCGATCCCGCATTTCGCCAGCAGGGCGGCCACGCGCAGGTCCATAGGATGGCCGTCGTCCCAACTGGTCGTGATGTAGGTCGGCGATTTCATGCCCCCCCTCCAACGACGACCCATCGGCCCCGCGACCGCACGCTCGCTAGAACGCGGGCGAGCAGCCGGTCGATGCGGCGCGTCGCGACGTGCCGCTGGAGCAGGCGGTACAGTCCGCGCGGCGACCACGGCAGGTCGAGCGCCTCCAGTTCTGCCCGCGCAAAGGCACGGACTTCCTCGATCAGCCTCCGCTTTTCCTCCGGTGCATCCACCGTCGTGAGGAAGGCCAACAGGATGCTCTCGGCAAACACCCGCTTGCGCGACACGACGCGGCGGTCGGCGGTCCGGATATCCGTTCCCACGTCGTAAAGGACACCGGCCAAGTCGAGGGACGCCGGGTACCACTCCTTGGGTACGCCGTCGCGGACCGAAGCGCCTGACGACGTGTCGACGTCGATAAGCGAAAGAACGCGATCCGCGGGATCCCAAAGGATATTGTTCAAGGAGAGGTCGCCGTGCAGATCTCCAGCCGCCCAGTACGGCCGCATAACCGCGACGATCGCCCGCGCCGCAGAATCCAGCATTTCGAGAGGCAGATCGCTTCCGTCAGCAAGAGACTTGCTGAGAGTCGTCCCCGCGGCCATGGTCATCACCAATGCCGGCGGTGATACGGACGCGTAGAGCGGCAACGGGGCACGGGTCTTCCAGCCGTCAACGGTCTTGCCATCCACCGTCAAATGCAACCGCGCCAGCGCGTCGAACTGCCGCCTCGCCATATCTGCGCCGGCCGGTCCATCCGGTTTGTACAGCTTGACCACCAGATCGCTGTGCCCTTGCCAGAGCGGGCCACTTCGACGCGAACCGACGGCGTAGATCTTGCCGTGAAACCCCTCCCCGAGCGACCTGATATCCCAGTCGGCCTCAGCGGCATGTGTCAATCTCTGCAAGACCCTCACCACCGATGCGTGACCGCAATCCGCTGGATCGGGCCGCGCGAGAACGGCCAGGAATGCTGCCCAGCGGGCTGCGGCCCCGGCAACGTTTCCTGCTAGAAATCCGTAGGCCGCCCCCGGCAGACCCCATTCGACGGCAAGGATCCAGACTGCTGCCAACGTGACTGCGGTTCCGACCGACGTCGCCAATACGATCGCCTGCGGACGCTCCATGCTCGCCAGTGCATTCGAAGCCGGCGCCCCCGCTGCCGCGGCCATCATCGCTACCGCCAGGACAGTAACGACATGGCCTCGCCCGCCGTATTCCGGCCCGTGATAAACGACACGCATGAGAATGTCGCCGCCGAACAGGATCGCGACGCAAAACAGTGACATCCCGCCCACGAGCACGAGCGCATCGCGAAAGGCCTGGCGACGCAAATTCGCGCCGCCGCCTTCCTTGAAGGCGAGGACCGCCCGCGGCGTCAGGGTATTGCGGAACGCGGTCAGCAAAGGGTTGGCTAGGGACGCGATACTGGTGCAGGCGGCATAGACGCCGGTCTCCGTCATGCCGACGAGCACCGGCAGCAGCCAGTAGCTGGCATAACCCTGCATCGTGACTGTGATCTGTCCGGCGCAAAGCCATTTACCAAGACCCCAGCTCTCTCGGGTCGCCTGCCGCACCTGGTCCGCTCTGATCACGAAATTCGACCGCGCGCAGTACAGCCAGACGAGGCTCGTTAGCGCGCAGGCACCGCCGAGCGCCGCGCAGGCGCCGACCGCGGACAACCTGCCGGTCGATCCCAGCCAGCCAAGTACGCCGAGCTGCAGCGCCGCTACCGAGGCGTCGAGGATCAGGGCCTTGGCCACGTGCAAATGCGCGAACGCATATCCTCGGCCGAACTCCCGCTGCATCGCGGCCGGCACGGTTAGCACCAGTGCCAAAATCAACCAGATCAGGCTCGCGTCCACCCCGAGCACCACCCCTCCAGCGGCCGCAAGCGCCAACGCCGCCGTGGCCGCGGCTGCCAACAGCCCGCTGTGCAGCAGCGAGATCCCGGCATGTTCGGCCGCAGTGCGCGACGGGCGGTGCCGTTGGATCGCGTACGGAAGTAGGATCAGCGCGTCTTGGATCGCGAGCAGCGATCCCAATACGGAAAGTCCGATCGTGTAGATGCCTAATTCGCTCGGAACGGCCCAGCGGCCGACCAGCACCGTCGACAGCAGGCTGGCGCCACTGACCACCGCCTGATCCGCCAACGCCAGGAAATGCGTTCCGAACACGACTCGCATAAGCGCCGTCCAAGGCCCGCCGCGTTTCGCGCCCTCGTCGCCCGACGACTCGGCGACATGCAAATTCAGCCGCGGCAGCGGCGCTTTGCGGTCCGCATCACTCTGCAGCGGCCAGCCCATCGCTCCCGTTTTTTGCATGCCAACCTTCGGTTTCAATGGTACTCGCGCGACAGCGCCTTGCGGCCGAAGCCCCGGCTGCGCACTGCGCGGCGCAACAGTTCGCTAACGGCAAGAAACGCGAATCCGGGCACAATGTAGGCGTAGCGCCGCCACAGGCGCCGCGGCTCCGAACAAAGTCGGAACAGCCACTCGAGCGCATGACGTTGCATCCACTCCGGCGCCTGGCGTTTCGTCCCGGCCAGGAAATCGAATGCCGCGCCGACGCCGATCATGACCGGTGCGTCGATGCGCCCGAGGTGTTCCGCCATCCACCGCTCCTGCTTCGGCGTACTCAATCCCACCCAGACGATGTGCGGCCGCGCGGCATTGATCGCATCGACGACCGCGCGGTCCTCCGCGGGTGTCATCTCCCGGAATGGCGGGCAGAACGTGCCAACCACTTGCAGTCCCGGGACGGACCCAACCAAAGCTTCTTTCAGTTTCTCGGCGACGCCGACGTCGCCGCCGAAGTAGAACTGCCGGTAGTCGCACCGACCGGAAACCGCCGTCATTTCCCGCATCAGGTCGGGTCCATAGACCCGTTGCGTGCGCTTCTTGCCGATCAGACGCAGGAAGTACACCAGAGGGACGCCGTCGGGCGTCACCATGCCGGCCTCGTTGTGGATCTTGCGCAGCAACGGGTCACGGCGGCATTCCATGACGCCGTGGACGCCGGTGACGCAGACGTACTCGCGACGTCCCTCGCTGATCCAGCGCTCGAGCGTCGCGATCGCGTCGTCCATGGCGATGGCGCTGACGTTGACGCCGAGAACGTCGCCGTGATCAGTGCGCAGGCGGGCCGCCGCGCTCACTGGGTGAACTTCCATACGAGCTTGTTCGCCTCGCGCGAATTAGCCAGCAACGCGTCGAAATAGTTGATGGTCTTGTTGAGGCCTTCCTCCAAGGTGACCTTGGGCGTCCAATGCAGAAGCTGACGCGCGCGAGAGATATCCGGCCGGCGCTGGCGGGGATCGTCCTGCGGCAACGGCCGGAATTCGAGACGCGAGCGCGAACCCGTCAGCGAAATGACGAGCTGACCCAGCTCGCACATCGACATTTCCACAGGATTGCCCAGGTTGATCGGCCCGTCGACGTCGTCCGACACGTTCATCAATCGCGTCAGGCCGTCGATCAGGTCGTCGACATAACAGAACGACCGCGTCTGTGCCCCCGACCCGAAGATCGTGATGGGTTCGCCTTTCAGGGCTTGCACGATGAAGTTGGAGACGACGCGGCCGTCCTGAGGATGCATATTCGGGCCGTAGGTGTTGAATATGCGCGCGACCCGGACGTCCAGCCGATGCTGTCGGCGGTAGTCGTAGAACAACGTCTCGGTGCACCGTTTGCCTTCGTCATAGCAGGCGCGCGGCCCAACCATGTTCACCATGCCGTGGTAATCCTCGGTCTGCGGATGGACGTCCGGGTCGCCGTAAACTTCGCTAGTGGACGCCTGCAGGATGCGAACGTGCAGCCGTTTGGCGAGCCCCAGCATGTTGATCGCCCCGAGTACACTCGTTTTGGTGGTTTGGATGGGATCGCGCTGGTAGTGGATAGGCGAGGCCGGACAGGCGAGGTTGTAAATCTCGTCGACCTCTACATAGAGAGGGAACGTCACGTCGTGCCGCAAGACCTCAAAAGCCGGTTCGCCGAGTAGCGGTTCGATGTTGCGGCGCATGCCGGTGAAGAAGTTGTCGACGCAAAGCACCTCGCATTCCTGCTTGAGCAATCGCTCGCATAGATGTGAGCCGAGAAAGCCAGCGCCGCCGGTCACCAGAACACGTTTTTTCACGATGCGTCTCCTGCCCGTTGCATGTCCGCCGGCGTTGCACCGGCACTTGTCATCTTGACGAACACCGGAGACGGCCAACAACCGCGCACATGGATGTCAGCAAGGCGCATAGGGACTATCGGAAGCAGAACATGGGTACTCCGACAGGAGTACTCCCGAGGAGCGCGACGATAGTCCCTGTTTTTCAGCAACGCAGCGCACACAACGACTAGTCTCGGCGCGTATGACGAGGTCGAACTCGGGTCAGGCCGACAACGCATGGAGCCGTCGTGGCGCAAGATCAGGAACTGAATTCGACAACCTCCGGAAACACAGGCGTCGCGGCCGCATTCCGGCGCTTCTCGCAGGCGATCTGTCTGGCTGTCTTGCTATTCCCCGCCGCGCTGTCGGCCGAGAGCGTCGATGGCCGCGCCTACCGGCTGGCTCCGGGCGACCGCATCACGGTGACCGTGTTCGGCCAGCCGGACCTGTCAGGCGAGGTGCTCATCGATGACGCCGGCGTCGTCACGATTCCGCTGACCGGTCCCATCGAGGTCAAGGACCTGACGCTGCTCGAATGCCAGAAACGCATCGGCGACCGACTTGCCGACGGGATCCTGCGGAAACCCTCGGTGAGCGTGCGCATCGCCGAACTGCGACCGCTTTACGTGTTGGGCGACGTGCGCCTGCCGGGAGCCTACCCATTCCGTTACGGCAGCACGGTACAAAGCGCCGTGGCCCTCGCCGGAGGATTCGGCCCCGGCGAACTGCTGCGGAACACCGCCGTTTCCGAATTCCTGTTAGCCGAGGAGCGCGTACATCAGCTGACCTTGCAAAAACGCACGCTGCTCGTGCGCAAAGCCCGTCTCGAGGCGCAGCGCGACGGACAGGACACTTTTTCACTGCCCGCTTTTGCCGACGCAGCCGAGAACAAGGACACCATTGAGATCGTGGCAAACGAAAAGGATATCTTCTCCGCCCAAGGCGCTATCCTGCGAGATCAGATCGACCTGCTCCGTTCGCAAAAGCCGCATCTGCAGGAGCAAATCGAGGCCAATTCCGAACAGGGCAATGCAGGAAAGAAGCAGCTTGACCTGATCCGGCAGCAAATCGACCGGTACGAAAAGCTTCTCAAACAAGGACTGGCGACCCAGAACAACGACTTCCAGTTCCGCGTCCTTGCGGCGAACCAGGAAGCCAACATCTGGAGGCTGCTGTCGGACGTCTCGCGCCTGCAGATGCAATCGGGAGATCTCGACTTCAAGATCCAGGAGGTCGAAGCCGCATTCAAGCGGCAGGTCGCGACAGAACTGCAGGAAACTCGCGACCGCCTCAACGAACTGGAAGTCACGCTGCCGGCGGCGGTCCGAATTCGAGACGTCAAGCTCCAATACGCCGGCGGCGCGGCGGCTCAGGGCGGCAAGCATTTGATCAGCATCACACGCACGCGGAACGGCCACGCCGTCGTCCTGGACGCAAACGAAACGACGCCGGTCGAACCCGGCGACGTCATTGATGTCAAGAACGAGATGCCGCGCGTCTTGCCGCACGACGAAGCCGCCGCCCGCCCGTTGACATCGCGATCCAACAAGACAGAAGGGACCCAAGCCGGAGAAACGATCAGCGCGATTTCAAGGTAGCGGGCGTCGCCGCAGGCATGTGCTGACGGCCGCCGTTTATGGACTCCTTGCTGATTCCCTGGACGCCTCATGACCGACCTTCCCCCAATTCCACATCCCGCGAGCGCGGGCGACCGTTACATCCAGGCGCTCTCGTGCGTTCTGCTGGGGTATGCGGTGATGGGAAAAGGCTTTGCCTATTTCGGCTATCCGCCGTTTTTCGTCGGTGAGCTGGCCCTCCTTGCAGGGTTCGTTGTCCTATTGCGGTCAGGCTGTCTCGTCGCCGTGTTCGCGTTCGGACCGAGCCTCCTACTCGCCGCGACCATGGGCTGGACGTTACTACGCACCTTACCGTTCGTTGGCACCTACGGCTTCGACGCGTTGCGCGACAGCGTGATCATCATGTACGGGGGATTTTCCTTCATCATCGCTGCACTTCTGATCGAAGACTGTCGCCGCATCAACACGCTCATTCGCTACTATAGGATCTTTCTGGGTATCTACGTCCCCGCCGTACCCTTCCTTTTCCCGCTCGGCTTCTATTTCGGGGACGACATCCTCAAAGTACCCGGGACGACCGTCAGCCTAATCTGGCTCGGCCCCGGCGAGGTCGCGACGCACCTCGCTGGTGCCGCGGTGTTTGCCCTGGCAGGTTTCCGCAAGCCTACCCCGATCTGGACTACCTGTCTTCTCGCCGCGTTGGTAATGGTGAGCGCTGTGAGCCGCGCGGCCATGCTCGCATTCGTCGTCTCGGTTGTGTTGGCAGCGTTCGCGCTCGGCAAAGCGCGCATGTTCGCCGTCATCATCCCGGTCGGGCTGATGCTGCTTGCCGCGTCTTACGTGCTCGAGACGAGCTTCTCGAGCTACCACGAAGCGCGCACTTCCACGGAACGGCCGGTCAGCTCCGTGCAACTTGTCGAAAACGTCGTGAGCATTTTGGGCCGCGGGGGCGATCAGACCGAAGGTACGAAGGAGTGGCGCGAGAAGTGGTGGAATATCATCGCCGACAACACGGTGCGCGGACCGTATTTCTGGACCGGCCGCGGATTCGGGGTAAATCTCGCCTTCGAAGACGGGTTCGGAAACCGACACAATGAGCGGCCGCTGCGCAGCCCGCATAACGGCCACATGACGATCCTGGCGCGCGCGGGGATTCCAGGTGCGGCGTTGTGGGGGATCTTTTTGGCCGCTTGGTTTGGCGCGCTGCTGCACGCGACGTCGCTTGCCCGCCGCTGTGGGCAGGCCGAATGGGCCGGCCTGTTGCTGTTCGTCGCGTGCTACGCCACGTCCGGCGTGATCAACGCCACCTTCGACGTCGCGCTTGAGGCGCCGATGCAGGGCATCTGGTTCTGGTGTCTGATCGGATTCGGCATCGGCACGACGATGATCTACCGGTACATGCAGGATAACCGCTTATGGAAGACCCGACCAGGTCGCCAGGTTCTGCCGGTCCGCGCGCACGGAGGCCTGCCGCCTGCCTGATGGCGCTTCTGTGCTTGCTGGCCGCGACGTCGGCGCAGTCCGGCGTTCTCGACGACCCCTGCCCCTCGGCGACGATCGCAATAGAGCCGGGCGCGTCGATTCAAGCTGCCGTCGATCGGGCCGGAGACGGTGCCGCATTTTGCCTGAAAAACGGGACCCACCGAATCCAGGCCGTCCGTCCCCGCCCGAATCAGCGCTTCTATGGGGAAGGCCGGACAATCCTGAACGGCAGCCGCCTACTCAGGCAGTTCGGCCGGGACAACAACTATTGGGTCGCGCGCGACCAGCGGCAGCGAGGACAAAGACGCGGGGAGTGCGCAAAGGAGGCGCCGGCTTGCAACCTGCCGGAAGGTCTGTTCATCGACGACGTCCCGCTCGTTCAGGTGCTCGCGAAGGACGACGTCGGGCCGGGGCGGTTCTACTTCGACCATGCCGCCGGATACATCTACTTAGCGGACAACCCGGCTGGTCACAAAGTCGAAGCCACGGTCGCCGCATTCGCCTTCGAGAGCAGCGCGCGCGGCGTCCTGATCAAGAACGTGACAATCGAAAAATACGCCAGTGTCGCCCAGAAAGGTGCGATCCAGGCCCAGGAAGCCGCCGGGTGGGTCGTCGAGAATTGCGAGTTGCGGCTGAACAGCGCGGCTGGGATCGCGGCCGGATCGGGCACCCGCGTGCGCGATTGCAACATTCACCACAACGGCCAGATCGGTATCACGGGCGTCGGCCGGGACGTCCTGATTGAGCGCAACCGCATCTGGGAGAACAATACCCGCGAATTCTGGTCCAGTTGGGAAGCCGGCGGCGTCAAGTTGGCGGCCAGCGAAGGCGTTGTCTTGCGCGGCAACCACGTGCATGACAACCGCGGCGCGGGCCTGTGGTGCGACATCGAATGCCGCGACGTCCTCTACGAGGACAACATCACCGAACGCAACCGCGGCGCCGGGATTTTTCACGAGATCTCGTTTTCGGCGGTCGTCCGCAACAACATCGTCCGTTACAACGGGAGCGGCGGAAAAACCTGGTTCTGGGGCAACAACATCTTGGTGGCAGCGTCGCAGGACGTGGAGGTCTACGGCAACACGCTGACCGCGGACGCGGGTAAATGCGGCATCGTCCTGGTGGACCAGGGCCGGCCCATGAAATCGGGCGGGACATACAAGACGCGCAACAACAAGATTTACGACAACGTCACAACGTTCGAGGGTGCCGCCTGCGCCGGCGCCGCGTCCGACGTCGGACCCGGCGACGAAAACGCGTTCGTCATCGAGAGTGGCAACAACCTGTTCGACCGTAACGTCTATTGTGTCCCGCGCGAAAGTGCCCTCCTCCGCTTCGCGTGGGGACATGCGGTTTTCGGATGGGACGAACTGCGCCGGGCCGGGCTCGAGCAAAACGGCAGCCTGGTCATTTACTAAGGAACAGAACACTTCTCGTCGGACGGCGCTCCACGCACAACGCGACACGCCCCATCGACCATCCCACCGCAAGCGGCCATTTCGGATTACTACCTTGTTGCAGTCGGGACTTCGGGACGGCGCGCATAAGATCAGCGCCTAAAGTTCCGCAATTCCCGTGCGGCGGATGCAGACACGATTGCGGGCAGCCAACGGAGACGCGAAATGCGAAACGCGAAAACGGCGTTGGTGACCGGCGCGGGCGGGTTCATCGGACATCACCTGGTCAAATATCTTGTCGGACACGGATATGTCGTCCGCGGCGCCGACATCAAGTATCCCGAATACGAGGACACAAAAGCCGATGAATTTCTCATCGCGGACCTGCGCGACTACGATCAATGTCTGCGCATCACGAAGAATATCGACGAAGTCTACCACCTCGCGGCCGACATGGGCGGTATCGGCTATATCAGCGCTTTCCACGCGGAAATCACCATCAACAACACGCTGATTAACGCCCATACGTTGCAGGCGGCGCGACACCACGAGGTCAAGCGGTTCCTGTTCTCGTCATCGGCCTGCGTTTATCCGCAGCACCTGCAGAGAAACCCGGATGTAGTTCCACTGCGCGAGGAGGACGCGTTTCCTGCCGATCCGGAAGAAGGATACGGCCTCGAGAAGCTGTACATGGAAAAGCTTTGCCAGTACTTCAGCGAGGACTGGAATTTCCCCACACGGGTGGTCCGCTTCCACAACGTCTACGGTCCGCTTGGAACCTATGACGGCGGTCGCGAAAAGGCCCCGGCGGCGATCTCGCGTAAGATCGCAACACTCCTGGACGGAGACGAATTGCCGATCTGGGGCGACGGGAAACAAACCCGTTCCTTCATGTATGTCGACGACTGCATCGAAGGCATTTACCGCATCATGCGGTCCGACTACAGCGGCCCGCTTAATCTGGGAACAGACGAACTGGTGACCGTCGACGAGCTCGTCGACATCATTTCGGAAATCGCCGGCAAATCGGTGACAAAGCGCCACGACATTTCGCAGCCACAGGGCGTGCGCGGGCGTAACAGCGATAATTCGCGGCTGAGGACGGTTCTCGGCTGGGAGCCGAAAACCCCGCTGCGACAAGGGCTCGTTCCTACCTACCGGTGGATCGAGGAGCGCGTGGCGAGCGAACACAGGCTCTCCGGAATTGCAGCCGAATAGCTGCGGCGGTCCCCTTGCAGGCCGGCAAGGGGCGCGTCCCGTGCGCATCGAACGGAGCAAACAGCATGGCAGACGAAGGTCTGAACCTGCATCAGGCAGGCCCCGCGCGACTCCGCTCCCACAACCGACGAGACCAGGATTTCGGGCTCGTCTATCGGTACCGCAAACCTGTCGTCGTGGCTTCGCTGGTCTGCGGCGATCTCGCCGCCGCGCTGGTCGCAATCTCGTGTACCCATTTGCTGATACGGATGACCGGACTGCCGTCGCCGGTGCCTCAGCATGTCACCGCGTTGTTTGCCGTCCTCGCCTTCTTCGTTGTCGGACTCTACACCGGATCCGGTCCGGGACCTTACGAGCGGTTCCGGCAACGCACGATCGGCATCGCGGGTTTCATCGCCATCTCGTCCATCGCCACGCTGCCCGCACGAAACGTTATCGACTTCATGATCGCGCAATTCGCCAATGCGGCCTGCCTGCTGCTGATCGGCCATTATATCGAAGCCACGACCCGGGGTCTGCTGATCTATATCGACTTGTGGGGGGCCTCGACCGTCCTAGTCGGCGCAGCCGACGACTGCCGAAAGCTCGCACAGCTCCTGGCGCGCAACCCCGATCTCGGCCTGAAGCCGATCGGCTGGATCAGGACCGCCGATGCCAGCAATTCGAAGGGCGGACCATTCCCGTTGCCCGCGATCGGGGCGACGACCGACTTCGGTAACATCCGGCTACGGAGCGAAATTGAAGTCGCAATTTTCGCGACCACAAGCGAATTGGCGGCGGTCCCGCGCGATTGCCCTGCATTCGCCCCCTCTTGCCGTTTCATGCTGCTTGAAGGCATCCACAACATTCAGGGCCTGTGGGTACGCACGCGAACTATAGACACAATCATCGGCATCGAGATCCGGCGCAACCTCTGCTCTTGGCGGAACCGGCTGCTGAAAAGGACGTTCGACATCCTGGTCGCTATTCCCATCGCGCTGTTAATCCTGCCGGCCGTCGCCTTGGCGGCGCTAATGATCAAACTCGTTGACCCAGGTCCAGCCTTTTACGTCCAGAGACGCATCGGGCTCAACGGAACGATCGTGAAGGTGCTCAAGCTACGGACGATGTACACGGACAGCGAGCGACTCCTAGAAGAGCATCTGCGGCGCGACCCGCAAGCGCGCGCCGAGTGGCAGCGATTCTTCAAGCTTCGCCGCGATCCGCGGGTTCTACCGATTATCGGCAACTTCATGCGCCGCTCCAGCGCCGACGAATTACCGCAACTCTGGAACGTAATCTGCGGCGATATGAGCCTAGTCGGCCCGCGGCCCCTTCCCGCGTATCACGCCGAACAGTTCGACGAGGAATTCCGGTCGCTCCGGATCGGTGTCCTGCCGGGCATCACTGGACTATGGCAGGTCTCTTCTCGCAGCGACGGCGATCTGCAGATTCTGCGGGAAAAGGACCTTTTCTATATCCGCAATTGGTCGCCTTGGCTCGATTTCTACATCCTGCTGCAGACCGTACCGGCTGTTTTCGGCGCCAGGGGCGCCCGTTAGTCGTGCAGGACGGCTCAGCGCTTAGCGACAGTTCTACTCAGCCTGTTTCTCTTTACCACGTCGTGCCGCCATCCGACATCAGCCGCACCAAGCCGCTGGTGCGCTTGATCCTCAACCAAGTCGGCCGGCGTCTGAGAGTACTTTTGTCCCAGACAGGGATTTGCGGCCTGATGCCGGCGCCGATGAGCCAGCGGAGGAACTTGCCGGTGCATATCAAGGCGCGACATTGCTTTCAATTTTCGAACTCGTGCGCGGCAGTGTCGGTCAGCTGCACCTTCTGGCCCATGGGTGGAAAAAACTTCAGTGTTGTTCAGGCTAGTTGCAAATGTTGCGATACGCGGTCGCCGCCGCTGAACCAGCGGGACCATCGACGACGTATGCCTCATCATCCTTCACGAGATATAGAAACGGCCTGTCTCCGGCGTCTTCGCCCGACGCTTTTTTTCCTTTGACGCGGCCGCAAATGGTGTCAACGGACTCCCCGCGCAAATTTTTTCGGATGGCTCGTTTCATCTCACCGAACTCAGCAGACGCCGGATCCTGCAACTGCGCTGCGACCGTGGACTTCGCCTTGATAATGACTGGATCGGACTTCTCAGCGGGCTGACTAGAAGCCGGAGGCTCGACTTTCGCGGCGATCATGCTGGACTTCGCCGTTTTGATGGCGAGATGGGCCCTATCGCTGGTGTGAGCAGACGACGGCTTTTCGGTCTTCGCCGCGATCGTGGACTTGACTTTTATTGTCGCGGAATTGGCCTTGAATGACGCTGGCTCTGGTTCAATCGGCCGACTGGCAGCCGTCCTGTCGAAACAGGCGAACCCGTTCGCGTCCACGCATGATTCTATGCCCGCTTGCGGCGGTAAAGGGCAGCTGCAGCCGACCAAGGTCGCGGCCAGCGCGCCGACGGTAAGCGTCCTCATGCAATCCCTCCTTAGAGGCTGAGTTCCACTCGCAATTCTTGCTGCGTCATAACGTGTGCGCTGATCGTCTATCAGTTAAGCAAAAATGTTAAACGCTCATTAAGCGTCCGGCCTTCGCCGCGGTAAGCTCTTGCATGGTTAACGTCGGCACAACGCAGTTTCGTGGGAAGTGAGTAGCATTGCCGGCGGGTCGGGCCACGCTGCTCAACAGGCCGATGTTTTACTCCACCGTCAGCGCCATCATCACGGCCTTGCCGATCATCGTTACGTTTACGAGTGCCATGCTGCGAATGGCGCACGAGTACGGCGTCGCGATCCTTTTTATTGGAGCGCTGGTATTTTTCATTCTGTCGCTAGTAAATCTCGCCCGCGAGACACGAATTGCCGTTCATGACTTCGATCATCACTTATAAGCGTGGATCATTACTTCTGAACTTGCCGGCGAAGGCTGGATGGCGTGCGCTTCCGGTCCCTGAGAGACACCTGGGAGCACCGGCGTCAACTCGTGTGCTGCACGTCTGATATTGGCAGATAGTGTTCTCTAATTCCGGGTCTGGGTGTCAAGCTCTCCGACGATCATCCTTGCCGGGCCCACTGTTCTCTCCGCGGTAGGGGTGAACCCTCCGCATGATGGCGTAAGGAGACGCTGGCGGTTCAA